>Ga0208398_100034_pt1 | contig 210059 bp, 183 predicted proteins | sample LakWasMe79_HOW10_2_FD_183905 | JGI IMG/M metagenome (GOLD analysis project Ga0208398, IMG submission 183905) | Freshwater sediment methanotrophic microbial communities from Lake Washington under simulated oxygen tension - Sediment Metagenome... | ecosystem: Environmental > Aquatic > Freshwater...
CCAAGATTGCCGCCTACTGCGTCATCGCGCGCAAACTCCTGCGCATCGCTTTCGCCGTCTGGACTTCAAAGAGCAGTTTTGATCCTCAACGCCTTCGCGGGGCTTGCGCTGCTCCATAGAATCTACGCGCCGAGCTTCTTCTTCAGCAATTCATTGACGGCCGACGGATTGGCCTTGCCCTTGGTCGCCTTCATCGCCTGGCCGACCAGCGCGTTGAAGGCCTTCTCCTTACCGGCGCGGAACTCCTCGACCGACTTCGGGTTGGCGGCCAGCACCTCGTCGAGGATGCGTTCGAGTTCGCCGGTGTCGCTCATCTGCTTCAGGCCCAGCGAGTCGATCAGCGAGTCAACCTCGCCGGAGCCGCTCCACAGGGCCTCGAACACCTGCTTGGCGCCGTTGTTCGAGATCGTGCCATCGCTGATGCGGCTTATCAGGGCAGCCAGCGTGGCGGCATCGACAGGGCTGTCGGCGATGGTCTTCTCTTCAGCATTCAGGCGCCGCGACACCTCGCCCATCAGCCAGTTGGCCACCAGCTTCGGCTGGCCGCAGGCCTTGGCGGCGGTCTCGAAGAAGCCGCTCAGCGCCACGCTCTGTGTCATCATCGCCGCGTCATAGGCGGGCAGGCCGTAGTCGTTCTGAAAGCGCTCCGCCATCAGCGCCGGCAGTTCCGGCATCTCGCCGCGCACCCGCTCCACCCACTCGGGGGCGATCACCAGCGGCGGCAGATCGGGGTCGGGGAAATAGCGGTAGTCGGCCGCGTCTTCCTTGCTGCGCATGGCCCGCGTCTCGCCGGTGTCGGGGTTGAACAGGATGGTGGCCTGCTGCACCTGGCGGCCGTCCTCGATCTCGTCGATCTGCCAGTTCACCTCGTAGTCCACCGCCTGCAGGATGTAGCGGAAGCTGTTCAGGTTCTTGATCTCGCGGCGCGTGCCATAGGGCGCGCCGGGCTTGCGCACCGAGACATTGACGTCGCAGCGGAACGAGCCTTCCTGCATATTGCCGTCGCAGATGCCCAGCCACATCACCAGCGCGTGCAGGGTTTTGGCGTACTCGGCGGCCTCGGCGCCGGAGCGCATATCGGGCTCGGACACGATCTCCAAGAGCGGCGTGCCCGCGCGGTTCAGGTCGATGCCGGTGAGGCCGTGATAGTCCTCGTGCAGGCTCTTGCCCGCGTCTTCCTCGAGGTGGGCACGGGTCAGGTTGACGGTGTGCTTCTTGTCGCCGACGAAGAACTCCAGCTTGCCGCCCTGCACGACCGGGATCTCGTACTGGCTGATCTGGTAGCCCTTGGGCAGGTCGGGGTAGAAGTAGTTCTTGCGCGCAAAGATCGACAGCGGCGCGATCTTCGCGCCGACCGACAGGCCGAAGCGTATCGCCCGCTCGACCGCACCGCGGTTCAGCACCGGCAGGGTGCCGGGCAGGGCCAGGTCCACCGGCGAGGCCTGGGTGTTGGGCTCGGCGCCGAAGGCGGTGGAAGAGCCGCTGAAGATCTTCGACTGGGTGGACAGCTGGACATGGTTCTCCAGGCCTATCACCACCTCGTAACCGCGTATCAGTTTGCTGTTTGTGCTCATGTTCAGAACCCTGCCGGCGCGCGCTGGTGCCAGTCGGTCGCCTGCTGGAAGGCGTGGGCCGCGTGCAGCAGGCCGCCTTCGTTGAAATAGTTGGCTATCAGCTGCAGGCCCACCGGCATGCCACCTTCGCCGAAACCGGCGGGGATGCTCATGCCGGGCAGGCCGGCCAGCGAGCCGGGCAGGGTGAAGATGTCGGCCAGATAGGCTTTGACTGGGTCATCGCCCTGCTCGCTCAGGCGCCAGGCGACGGTGGGCGCCACCGGGCCGGCGATCAGATCGCACTGCTGGAAGCACTGCTGGAAGTCGTCGGCAATCATGCGGCGCAGCTTCTGCGCCTGCAGATAGTAGGCGTCGTAATAGCCATGGCTCAGCACATAGGCGCCAATCATGATGCGGCGCTTCACCTCGGCGCCGAATCCCTCGCTGCGCGACTTCTTGTACATGTCCAGCAGATCGCCGTACTGCTCGGCGCGGTGGCCGTAGCGCACGCCGTCGAAGCGGCTCAGGTTCGAGCTGGCCTCGGCCGGGGCGATGATGTAGTAGACCGGAATCGACAGCTCGGTGCGGGGCAGGCTCACATCGACCAGCGTGGCGCCCAGCTTCTCCAGCTCGGCCAGTGCCGAGCGCACGGCACCGTTCACATCGGCGGCCAGCGCCGCCGGGAAGAACTCCCTGGGCAGGCCGATGCGCAGGCCCTTGAGCGGCTGCGCGGCAGTGGCGCCTTCCCGCGGCTGCAGCATCTGCGCATGGAAGTCCTGTGGCGGGCGCTCGGCACTCGTCGAGTCGCGCTCGTCGAAGCCGCTCATGGCGGACAGCAGCAGCGCGCAGTCTTCGGCCGAACGGGCCATCGGGCCGGCCTGGTCCAGGCTGGAGGCGAAGGCGATCATGCCGTAGCGGGAGCACACGCCGTAGGTCGGCTTGATGCCGGTGATGCCGGTGAAGCTGGCCGGCTGGCGGATCGAGCCGCCGGTGTCGGTGCCGGTGGCGGCGGGCAGCAGGCGGGCGGCGACCGCCGCGGCCGAACCGCCCGACGAGCCGCCCGGCACGCGGGTGCGGTCCCAGGGGTTGAGCACCGGGCCATAGGCCGAGTTCTCGTTGGCCGAGCCCATCGCGAACTCGTCGCAGTTCAGCTTGCCCAGGGTCACCGTGCCGGCCGCGGCCAGGCGCGACACGACGGTGGCGTCGAAGGGGCTCCTGTAGTCGGTCAGCATCTTCGAGCCGGCCGTGGTCGGCAGGTCCCGGGTGACGAAGATGTCCTTGTGCGCCAAAGGCACGCCCAAGAGCGCGCCGCGCTCGCCGGCAGCCAGCCGCGCATCGGCGGCCCGTGCCTGGGCCAAGGCGAGCTCAGGGTTGCCGGCCAACAGCGTACCGAGGCCGGCATGGCTGGAAAATTGTGTCAGCAGATGTTGCGTGATCTCGACGCTGGACAGCGTTTTGGCGGCCAATGCCTGGCCGATCTCGGCCACGCCCAGGTGGTGCAGCGGCTTGCTCATTCGATCACCTTGGGCACGAGGAACAGACCGTCTTCGACGGCCGGGGCGCTGCGTTGATTCAGTTCGCGCTGGTTGCTCTCTGTGACGGCGTCGTCGCGCAGGCGCAGATGCACGGCCTGCACGGCGGACAGCGGGGTGTACAGCGGCTCGACGCCGCTGGTGTCAACCGCGCTCATTTGCTCGACGATGGAGAAAAAACCGTTCAGTTGCGTCAGCATCGCGGCGGCCTCGGCGTCCTGAAGTTCCAGGCGGGCCAGATGGGCGATGCGGCTGACGTCTTGCGGGGTCAAGGCCATGGAGATGCAGTCGGAGAAGTTCAAAAACAAAGCGCTCCTGCTTACGATACTTAGAGCGCCTGATCGGTCGAAATAGCGGGGTGATCGGGTATTATCTACGGTTATCCACATACTCAAGCGGCGCTGTGCATCTCGGCCGCCAACCCACCTTCCCAATCACGCTGCAAAGGCTGTACGGCGACTCTCTCCCAAGACGCTTTGCCGAGGCCTTTGCGCCAACCCACACACCATGTTCGCATCTCTGCGCCGCTACTTTTCCACCGATCTGGCCATCGACCTGGGCACCGCCAACACGCTGATCTACGTCCGCGGCAAGGGCATCGTGCTCGACGAGCCCTCGGTGGTTGCCATCCGCCACGAAGGTGGCCCGAATGGCAAGAAGACCATCCAGGCCGTCGGCCGCGAGGCCAAGGCCATGCTGGGCAAGGTGCCCGGCAATATCGAGGCCATCCGCCCGATGAAGGACGGCGTGATCGCCGATTTCACCGTCACCGAGCAGATGCTCAAGCAGTTCATCAAGATGGTGCATGACTCGAAGATGCTCAAGCCGAGCCCGAGAATCATCATCTGCGTGCCCTGCGGCTCGACCCAGGTCGAGCGCCGGGCGATCCGCGAGTCGGCGCTGGGCGCCGGTGCCTCCGAGGTCTACCTGATCGAGGAGCCGATGGCCGCGGCCATCGGTGCCGGCCTGCCGGTGTCGGAGGCCTCGGGTTCGATGGTCGTCGACATTGGCGGCGGCACCACCGAGGTCGGCGTGATCTCGCTGGGCGGCATGGTCTACAAGGGCTCGGTCCGCGTCGGCGGCGACAAGTTCGACGAGGCCATCATCAACTACATCCGCCGCAACTACGGCATGCTGATCGGCGAGCCGACGGCGGAATCGATCAAGAAGCACATCGGCTCGGCCTTCCCGGGCTCCGAGGTGAAGGAAATGGAAGTCAAGGGCCGCAACCTCAGCGAGGGCGTGCCGCGCAGCTTCACCATCTCCAGCAACGAGATCCTCGAGGCGCTGACCGACCCGCTGAACCAGATCGTGTCGGCGGTGAAGAACGCGCTGGAGCAGACGCCGCCCGAGCTGGGCGCCGACATTGCCGAGCGCGGCATGATGCTGACCGGCGGCGGCGCGCTCTTGCGCGACCTGGACCGCCTGCTGGCCGAGGAAACCGGCCTGCCGGTGCTGGTGGCCGAAGATCCGCTGACCTGCGTGGTGCGCGGTTGCGGCATGGCGCTGGAGCGGATGGAGCGCCTCGGGTCCATTTTCACTTCCGAGTAAGGCCGGTCCCAGGTGCAGTCCCAGGCCGGCACGTTGCTCACGTCGCCGGCCTTTTCGTTCCCAGCAGGCCCTGCTCTTTCCGTGATCTGACTGTTCCGCCATGTCGCTCGGTTCCTTTGATCGCACCCCCCCGCCTTTCTTCCGGCAGGGCATGTCTGCGCTGACCAAGCTGCTGGTGTTTGCCGCGCTGGCGGTGTTCCTGATGGTGGCCGACACCCGCTTCAAGATCACCTATCCGCTGCGCGCCGCCCTGGCCACTGCCCTGCACCCGGTGCAGCGCCTGCTGCTGGCGCCGGTTGAGAGCTGGGAATCGATGGTCGACTACTGGCACAGCATGCAGGCCGCGACCAAGGCCGACGACCAGTCGCGCCGGCTGCTGGCCGCGCAGTCTGCCCAGGTCCTGCGCGTCGCCCAGCTGCAGGAAGAGAACACGCGGCTGCGTGCGCTGCTGGAGCTCCGCCCCAGCCTGCAGGTCAAGGTGGCCGCGGCCGAGGTGCTGTACGACACACCCGACCCGTTCTCGCGCAAGGTCGTCATCGACCGCGGCGCTGCCCAGGGCGTGAAGGCCGGTTCGCCGGTGATCAACGAGGTCGGCGTGCTCGGCCAGGTGACGCGGGTCTATCCGCTGTCGTCCGAGGTCACCTTGCTGACCGACAAGGACGCCGCCGTGCCGGTGCTCAACAGCCGTACCCAGCACCGCAGTGCCGCTTTCGGCAACGGCGACAGCAGCGGCATGGAGCTGCGCTATATGGCCGGCAATGCCGATGTGCAGAAGGATGATCTGCTGACGACTTCGGGCGTCGACGGCGTCTATCCGGCCGGTCTGCCCGTCGCCAGGGTGGTGGCGGTGGAGCGCCGCGCCGAATCCGGCTTCGCGCAGATCAGCCTGGCGCCGGTGGCCGCCAGCGACAGCGTGCGCCATGTGCTGGTGCTCGACCCGGTGGGCCTGCAGCTGCCGGCCCGGCCCGCTGCCGCCGCCGCCTCCGAGCCGGCGCGCGGTGCCGTCAGGAAGGGAGGCCACAAGTGATCATGCCGCGCGCCCATGGCCAGCTGTTGCTGCCGGCCAACCCGCTGTTCATTGCCTTCAGCCTGCTGATCGCGCTGGGGTTCAATCTGATCCCGATGGGGCGCCAGCCGGCGATGCCCGATCTGCTGGCCCTGGTGCTGGTGTTCTGGAATGTGCACCAGTCGCGCCGGGTCGGCGTCGGCCTGGCCTTCTTCTTCGGGCTGGCGATGGATGTGCACCATGGTGCGCTGCTGGGCCAGCATGCTCTGTCCTACACCCTGCTGAGCTTTGGTGCGGTGGCCCTGCACCGGCGGCTGCTGTGGTTTCCGTTGCTGCCACAGGCGCTGCATGTGCTGCCGCTGTTCGTGGCCGCCCATGCGGTGTCGCTGATCGTGCGCATGATCGTCGGTGGCATGTGGCCCGGCTGGAGCCTGCTGTTCGCGCCGGTGTTCGAGGCCTTGCTGTGGCCATTTGTGTCGGCCCTGCTGCTGGCACCTCAGCGCCGGCCGCCGGATCCGGACAAGCACCGGCCGCTGTGAGCGCTGACCCCGTGCTGAATCACGTGCTGACGGCGGCGACATGACCGAACTGAAGAACCTCGGCCAGGAGCTGAGCCGCTTTCGCCTGCGCATCTTCGCCGCGGCGGGCTTCGTGCTGTTCTGCTTCTCGCTGCTGGCCGCCCGCCTGGTCTTTCTGCAGGTCTACAAGCACGAGGAGCTGTCGACACGGGCCGAGGCCAACCGCATCGCCGTCGTGCCCATCGTGCCCAACCGCGGCCTGATCGTTGATCGCAACGGCGTCGTGCTGGCCAGCAACTACTCGGCCTTCACCCTGGAGATCACGCCTTCCAAGGTGCCGGACCTGGAGCAGACCATCAATGCACTGGCCGAATTGGTGGAGGTGCAGCCGCGTGACCGCAAGCGCTTCAAGCGGCTGATGGACGAGGGCAAGAGCTTCGAGTCGCTGCCGATACGCACCAAGCTGAGCGACGAGGAAGTGGCGCGCTTTACCGCCCAGCGTTTCCGCTTCCCCGGCGTCGAGATCAAGGCGCGGCTGTTCCGCAGCTATCCGCTGGGTGCGGTCGGCAGCCATCTGATCGGCTATATCGGTCGCATCAACCAGGCCGAGAAGAAGCTGATGGAGGACTGGCCCGACGAGGATCTGGCGAACTACCGCGGTACCGACTACATCGGCAAGCTGGGCCTGGAGCAGGCCTACGAGAAGGAGCTGCACGGCCAGACGGGTTTCGAGGAAGTCGAGACCAGCGCCGGTGGCCGAGCCGTGCGCCGCCTGCGCAGCAACCCGCCGACGCCAGGCAACAAGCTGGTGCTGTCGATCGACATACGCCTGCAGGCCCTGGTCGAGGAGTTGTTCGCCGATCGTCGTGGCGCCCTGGTCGCGATGGATCCGCGCACCGGCGAGGTGCTGGCCTTCGTCAGCAAGCCGACCTTCGACCCGAATCTGTTCGTCGATGGCATCGACGCCGACAGCTGGCGCGAGCTGAACGAGGATGCCGACAAGCCGCTGCTGAATCGGGCCCTGCGCGGCACCTATCCGCCGGGCTCGACGTTCAAGCCCTTCATGTCGATCGCCGCGCTGAACTCGGGCAAGCGTGCCGCCAGCACGGTGATCATGGACAACCTGACCTTCAGCTTTGGTGGCCGCACCTTCGGCAGCCCGGAGAGCGACCGGCCCGGCCCCAAGGACATGCGCCTGGCCATCGTGCAGTCCAGCAACGTCTATTTCTACAGCCTGGCCAACGAGATGGGCGTGGACCTGATCCATGACCAGCTGGAGCCCTTCGGCTTCGGCCGCAAGACCGAGATCGACATGCAGGGCGAAGTCACGGGCCTGCTGCCCAGCACCGCCTGGAAGAAGCGGGCCTACAAGAAGCCCGAGCAGCAGAAGTGGTATGCCGGCGAGACCATCTCGCTGGGCATAGGCCAGGGCTATAACCACTTCACCATGCTGCAGATGGCCACCGCAACGTCCACGCTGATCACCGGCGGCCAGCGCTACCGGCCACGCCTGGTGCGCGAGATCGAGGATGTGGTCGATCATCGCAAGCGCCGAGTCGCCAGCGATGCCCTCGAACCCCTGCCGCTGCTGCCCGAGCATGTGCAGGTCATCACCCAGGCCATGCATGGCGTGACCGTCGAGGGCACATCGCGTGCGGCCTTTGCCGGTGCGGCCTACCAGAGCGGCGGCAAGACCGGCACCGCCCAGGCCATCGGCCTGCGCGCAGGCGAGAAGTACAGCAATATCAAGGCCGATGAGTACAAGCGCGATCACTCGCTGTATGTGGCCTTTGCGCCGGTCGAGGCGCCGAGCATTGCCGTGGCGGTGATCGTCGAGAACGCCGGCTTCGGTTCGACCTCGGCCGCGCCGATCGCCCGGCGGGTGTTCGACTTCCTGCTGCAGGGCCAATATCCCAGCGAGCAGGACATCGCGCTGACGCAAAAAGGGCAGACCACCGCCCCGGTGGGCGCGACCCGGCCCATCGCCGGCGTGCCCTTGCCCGGTTCGGCCGAGGCGGTGGCCGCGGCGGCATCTGCTGCGGCTTCGGCCGCCAGCGCACCGGCCCGTCCCGCATCGTCAGGAGTTCGACCATGAGTCCCCGCCCGGCCGTTGCTAAGGGGGCTCGCACCGGAGTGCGAAGCACGGAGGTTACCCAATGAGCGTGGTGTTTGACCGGCCCTCCCTGTGGCGCCGCCTGCGGCCGCTGCTGTCGGGTTTCGACGGCCTGCTGCTGCTGGCCATCCTGTGGCTGGTCGGCCTGGGCCTGATGACCATGTACTCGGCCGGCTTCGATCATGGCACCCGCTTTGTCGATCATGGCCGCAATATGCTGCTGGCCGCCGGCATCCTGTTCCTGGTCGCCCAGGTACCGCCGCAGCGGCTGATGGCGCTGGCCGTGCCACTCTATGTGGTCGGCGTTGCGCTGCTCATCGCCACGGCCGTGTTCGGCATCTCCAAGAAGGGGGCGACGCGCTGGCTCAATGTCGGCATCGTGATCCAGCCCTCCGAGATCCTGAAGATCGCCATGCCGCTGATGCTGGCCTGGTGGTTCCAGAAGCGCGAGGGCCAGCTGCGCCTGCTCGATTTTGGCGTGGCCTTTGTGCTACTGGCCATACCGGTGGGTTTGGTGGCCAAGCAGCCGGACCTGGGCACCTCGATACTGATACTGTCGGCAGGCCTGTATGTGATCTTCTTCGCCGGCCTGCCCTGGAAGCTGATCGTGCCCGCCGTGCTGGCGGCCGGCATCGGCATCACCGCCCTGGTGCTCAGTGAAGACAATATCTGCCAGCCCGGCGTGCAGTGGCATGTGCTGAAGGACTATCAAAAGAACCGCGTCTGCACACTGCTGGATCCGACCAAGGATCCGCTGGGCAAGGGCTTCCACATCATCCAGGGCGAGATCGCCATCGGCTCCGGCGGCCTGTCGGGCAAGGGTTTCATGAAGGGCACGCAGACGCACCTGGAGTTCATCCCCGAGCGCACCACCGACTTCATCTTTGCCGCCTATGGCGAAGAGTTCGGCCTGGTCGGCGTGGCAGGGTTGATGCTGGGCTTTCTGTTCCTGATCTTCCGCGGGCTGATCATTGCCGGCGACGCGCCGTCGCAGTTCTCGCGGCTGCTGGCCGGGGCCATCACCCTGAGCTTCTTTACCTATGCCTTCGTCAATATGGGCATGGTCAGCGGCATTCTGCCGGTGGTGGGCGTGCCGCTGCCCTTCATCAGCTATGGCGGCACGGCAATGGTGACCCTGGGCCTCGGTCTGGGCATTTTGATGTCCATCGCCAAGAGCCGCAGGTTGATCCAGTCATGAACAAGACGGTTGGCTTGATCGGCGCAGGCAATATGGGTTCTGCAATGATGCAGCGCCTGCTGGATCAGGGCTGGGCCGTGGCGGTGTGCGATATAGACCCGGCCGTGCAGCGGCGGGCACTGGCCGAGGGTGCGACCCTGGCCGACAGCCCGGCCTCGCTGGCGGTGCGTTGCGAATCGCTGATGGTGGCCGTTGTCGATGCCGCGCAAGCGGAGCAGGTGCTGTTCGGTGACCAGGGTGCGGCCGAGCAGTTGTCTAAGGGCAGCACCGTGCTGCTGTGCCCGACCCTGGGCCCGGATCAGGTGGAGGCCATTGCCGCCCGCCTGGTGGCGCTGGGCCTTCACTGCATCGACAGCCCGACGTCCGGTGGCCCGGCCCGAGCCCGTGCGGGCGAGATGAGCCTGATGCTGGCCGCCCCGGCGGCGGTGCTGGCGCAGCACGAGGCGCTGCTGGGCGTGCTGTCCAGCAAGCGCTTCGTGATCAGCGAGCGACCGGGCGACGCGGCGCGCACCAAGCTCGTCAACAACCTGCTGGCCGCCATCAATCTGGCCGGCGCGGCCGAGGTGCTGGCGTTGGCCGAGCGGCTGGGCCTGGACGGCGGGCAGACACTGGACGTGATTGAACAGAGCAGCGGTCAGAGCTGGATAGGCAGCGACCGCATGCGCCGCGCCTTGGCAGGTGATCTGGTGCCCCGCGCCCATACCAGCCTGCTGCGCAAGGACTCGGCGCTGGCGCTGCGCGCCGCGCAGCTGCAGGGTTTCGATGCGCCGCTGGGCGCCCAGGCCGCCGCGTTGTTCGAGCGTGCCTGCCAGGAGGGCCTGGCCGGGCTGGATGACGGCTGCCTGCTCGGTCTGCTGCGGCGCTAGGCATCCCCCGGCTCGATCGGCTTGGCATAGGCATGGAAGCGCACGGTGAAGCGTGCGCCCGGCCCCTGGCCCTCGGCATCGGTGTTGAGGCCGGGCTTGCGTGGCCGGGTGTCGTCCACGCTCAGCTCGGCCTCATGCTGCAGGGCAATCTCGCGCACGATGGCCAGGCCCAGGCCCGAGCCATCGACATTGGTACCCAGCGAGCGGTAGAAGGGCTGAAACACCTGCTCGCGCTCGGTCGGGGCAATACCCGGCCCCGAGTCCTCGACCTGCAGCACGGTGACCTGGCCGAACGGGTCTTCCATGATGCGCACCGTCACCGTGCCGCCGGTGGGTGTGTAGAGCAGGGCGTTGTCCACCAGATTGCGTATCAGCTCGCGTATCAGCACCGGATGGCCCAGCAGGCGCAGGCTGCTGGTGCTGATCTCGGGGCCCTCGTAGCCGAGGTCGATGCGCTTGTCCATCGCCCGCGGCACGAAGTCGCGCACCGTCTCCATTGCCAGCTCGACCAGATTGACCTCGACCCGCCGCGCCGAATGCTCGTTGTCCTCGGCCCGAGCCATCGCCAGCAGCTGATTGACCATGTGCGCGGCGCGCTGGCTGGACAGTGAGATCTGCTGCAGCGACAGCTTCAGCTCCGAGGGGCTGCTGCGGCCCAGGTCGATTTCGCGCTGGGCCAGTTCGGCCTGCATGCGCAGACCGGCCAGCGGCGTCTTCAGCTGGTGGGCGGCATCGGCCAGGAAATGCTTCTGGCCGCTGATCGACTGGTCGAGCCGGCCCAGCAGGTCGTTGATCGCGCGCACCAGCGGCGCCACCTCGTCGGGGATGCGGCGCTCGTCGATCGGACTCAGGTCGGAACTGTCACGCGAACGGATGCGGCGCTGCAGCTCATTGAGCGGCGCAATGCCGCGCGCCAGCGCCAGCCAGACCAGCAGCACGGCCAGCGGCAGTATCACGAACTGCGGCAGTATCACGCCCTTGATAATCTCGTTGGTCAGCCGCGAGCGCTTGCCCAGCGTTTCGGCCACCTGCACCAGCATCATCTTGCCGCCGGCCTGACCCTCGGGCCAGACCCAGAGATAGGCGACGCGCACGCTGTCGCCCGGCAGCTCCTCGTCGCGGTAGCGCAGCTCCCAGGCGGCCACCGGCTCGTCCTCGCCGGGCAGGGGCAGGGCGCGGTCGCCGCTGAGGAACTCGCCCTGGGTGCCCAGCACCTGGTAGTAGACGGTGTCGGTCTCGTCGGCGCGCAGCAGGGCCGCAGCCTCGGACGACAGCGCGTAGCGCGCCTTGCCGCTGCCGCTGCCCTTGGATGCCTCGACCGAGACCTGCAAGCCCAGCGTGCGGGCCATCTCGCCCAGCTCGCGGTCATAGGGCTTGTTGGCAATGCCCTGAGCGACCAACCAGGTCAGGAACACGCTCATCGGCCAGATCAACAGCAGCGGCGCGAGCATCCAGTCAAGGATCTCGCCGAACAGGGAGCGCTGGTCGGATTCGGCGCGCATCGTGGGCAGCCAGTGCGGCTAGCTTGCGATCTTCTCCAGGCAATAGCCAAGCCCGCGGACGGTGGCGATGCGTATCGGCCCCTGCTCGATCTTCTTGCGCAAGCGGTGGATATAGACCTCGATGGCGTTATTGCTGACCTCTTCACCCCATTCGCACAGATGCTCGACCAACTGGTCCTTGCTGACCAGACGGCCGGCGCGCTGCAGCAGAACCTCCAGCAGGCTCAGCTCGCGGGCCGACAGTTCGATCATCTGCTCGTTGATATAGGCCACTCGGCCGGTGGCGTCGAAGGAGAGCGGGCCATGCTTGATGACGCTCGATGCGGTGCCCAGGCCGCGGCGGGTCAGCGCACGCACACGCGCTTCCAGCTCCTGCAGCGAGAAGGGCTTGGCCATGTAGTCGTCGGCGCCCAGATCCAGTCCCTTGACTCGCTGCTCGACGCTGTCGGCCGCCGTCAAGATCAGCACCGGCACCGAGGAACCGCGCCCGCGCAGCTTGCGCAGCACGTCCAGCCCATGCATGCGCGGCAAACCCAGGTCCAGTATCAGCAGATCGAACTCATGCGAGGCCAGCGCCGCGTCGGCCTCGGAGCCGCTGCTCACCTGATCCACCGCATAGCCGGCATTGCGCAAGGAGCGCAGCAGGCCGTCGGCCAGCACCTGGTCGTCTTCAGCAATCAATATGCGCATGCGCTCTCCAATTCAGCCTGAGGGACAAGACCGCCCCCAATTCTAGGGACGCATCACAGACAGCCCAGCTTGACCGCACAAAACTACTGTACGAATATACAGATTGAGTCATAATTCGGCACCGAACCCGGAGACACACCATGGACGCCCCAGTGAAATCAGTCAACCCCGAAAAAGCCAAGGCCCTGGCCGCCGCACTTGCCCAGATCGAAAAGCAGTTCGGCAAGGGCTCCATCATGCGGCTGGGCGAAGGCGAAGTCATCGAAGACATCCAGGTGGTGTCCACCGGCTCGCTGGGCCTGGACATCGCGCTGGGCGTAGGCGGCCTGCCGCGCGGCCGCGTGGTCGAGATCTACGGCCCTGAATCCTCGGGCAAGACGACCCTGACCTTGCAGGTGATTGCCGAGATGCAAAAGCAGTCCGGCGTCTGCGCCTTCATCGATGCCGAACATGCCCTCGATGCGCAATACGCACAGAAGCTGGGCGTCAATCTGCAAGAGCTGCTGATCAGCCAGCCCGATACCGGCGAACAGGCGCTGGAAATTGTCGATGCGCTGGTGCGCTCGGGCTCCGTGGACCTGATCGTCGTCGACTCGGTTGCGGCACTGACGCCCAAGGCCGAGCTGGAAGGTGAAATGGGCGACTCCCTGCCCGGCCTGCAGGCCCGCCTGATGAGCCAGGCGCTGCGCAAGCTGACCGCCACGATCAAGAAGACCAACTGCATGGTCATCTTCATCAACCAGATCCGCATGAAGATCGGCGTGATGTTCGGCAGCCCCGAGACCACGACCGGCGGCAATGCCCTGAAGTTCTACGCCTCGGTGCGCCTGGATATCCGCCGCATCGGCAATATCAAGAAGGGCGAGGAGATCATCGGCAGCGAGACCAAGGTCAAGGTCGTCAAGAACAAGGTCGCGCCACCGTTCAAGACCGCCGAGTTCGACATCCTCTATGGCGAGGGCATCAGCCGCGAGGGTGAGGTCATCGACATGGGCGTCGAGGCCAAGATCCTCGACAAGTCCGGCTCCTGGTACGCCTACAACGGCGAGAAGATCGGCCAGGGCAAGGACAATGCCCGCGAGTTCCTGCGCGAGAACCGTGATATCGCGCTGGAAATCGAGAACAAGGTGCGTGAGGCGATGGGCGTGCCGCTGCAGGCCGCCGAGGCGCAGTAAACCCATCCGGCCTTCAGACACAGCCCCGTGAAGCCGCTGTCGCTGAAGGCCCGCGCCATTGCGTTGCTGGCCCAGCGCGAGCACAGCCGCAGCGAGTTGCAGCGCAAGCTGCTGCGCATTGCGCGCCAGCAGGACGAGAAAGAGCGTCAGGCCCGCCTGGAGGCGGGTGCTGATGGGCACGAGTTCGAGTCAGATGCCGAATCCGGCGCGGCTGATGTCGCCGGGGAAGTCGATACCTTGCTGGATTGGCTGCAGGCCAACCGCTACTTGAGCGAAGCCCGTTTCGTCGAGTCACGCATCAACGCCCGGGCCCAGCGCTACGGCAATCTGCGCATCAGGCAGGAGTTGTCCCATCATGGCCTGGCAGCCGACGCAGCCAGCCAGCAGGCGCTGAAGGACAGCGAGTTTGAGCGAGCGCGCCAGGTCTGGCTGCGCAAATTCGGTGAAATCGCCGCCGATCCCGCCACCCGTGCCAAGCAGATGCGCTTTCTGGCCGGCCGCGGCTTCTCGCCCGAGGTGATACGCAAGGTGGTGCAGGGCACCGAAGCCGCCTGAGTCGGCAGGCGGGTGATCTGGATCAAGCGCTTGAAAGCTTGGTGAAAGCCTTGGTGCGGCGCAGCATGCTACATTGCCGCCTGTTGCCCGGCGCCCCCACGCCGGGGTGTTTTCACGTCCCTCCCCGACGGCCCTCCCGCGCGTTGACCTGATGTCCCTGCCTCCTGCCTCGTCCGAGCGCAAGCTCATGCACCGACGCAGCATAGACGTGCACGTCTATGCCCGCGACGACGGGCTGTGGGAGGTCGATGCCCATCTGAGCGACACCAAGACCCACGATGTCACCCTGGCCCAGGGCGTACGCCTTGCCGGCGAGCCGGTGCATGACATGCTGCTGCGCCTGGTGGTCGATACGCAGCTGACGATACGCGAGGCCGGAGCCGAAACCCGGCGCATGCCTTACCCCGGCCGCTGCGACGACCATGGCGATGCCTATGCCCGCCTGGTCGGCCTGAACCTGCTCAAAGGGTTCCGGCATGCGGTCAAGGAGCGGCTGGGCGGTGTGCAGGGCTGCACCCATCTGACCGAGATGAGTCAGGTTCTGCCCACTGCGGTGATGCAGGCCTTTGCCGGCGTGGTGCTGGACACCCGCGAGGGGCCCGGTGGTGACGTGCCGCCCTTCCAGCTTGATCGCTGCCACGCGTTGAGGCGCGATGGCGAGGCTGTCAAGACCTACTACCCCCGCTGGTACCGGGCACCGTCGAGCACGCTCGCGGCCGCCACGGCCGACGGGACGTCAAACCTTTCCTGAACTTTTCCCAAGCGAGACCCCCATGAAGATTCACGAATACCAGGGCAAGGAAATCCTGCGCCAGTTCGGCGTGCCCGTGCCCCGAGGCCATGCTGCTTTCACCGTGCAGGAAGCACTGGAAGCCGCACAGAAGCTGGGTGGCCCGGTCTGGGTCGTGAAGGCGCAAATCCACGCCGGTGGCCGTGGCAAGGGTGGCGGGGTCAAGCTGGCGCGCTCGATTGATGATGTGAAGGCCCTGTCGGAGCAAATCCTGGGCATGCAGCTGGTCACGCACCAGACCGGCCCCGCCGGCCAGAAGGTGCGTCGCCTCTACATCGAGGAGGGTGCCGACATCCAGAAGGAGTACTACGTTTCGCTGGTGACCGATCGGGCCTCGCAGAAGGTGGCCTTCATCGCCTCCAGCGAAGGCGGCATGGACATCGAAGAAGTGGCCCACTCCACGCCCGAGAAGATCATCACCGAGGTGATCGACCCGCAGACCGGCATGACTGCTGAGCAGGCCACCCGGATCGCGAACGCGATCGGCCTGCCCGCCGACTCCACCACGCAGGCAATCGACCTGTTCCAGAAGCTCTACAAGTGCTACATGGACACCGACGCTTCGCTGGTCGAGATCAACCCGCTGAACCGCGACAGCAAGGGCAATCTGATCGCCCTGGACGCCAAGTTCAATTTCGATGCCAACGCGCTGTTCCGTCACCCCGAGATCGTCGCCTACCGCGATCTGGATGAAGAAGATCCTGCCGAAGTCGAGGCCAGCAAGTTCGATCTGGCCTATATCAGCCTGGATGGCAATATCGGCTGCCTGGTCAACGGCGCAGGTCTGGCCATGGCGACGATGGACACGATCAAGCTGTTCGGCGGCGAGCCGGCCAACTTCCTGGACGTGGGCGGTGGAGCAACCGCCGAGAAGGTCACCGAAGCCTTCAAGATCATGCTCAAGAACCCCGAGGTCAAGGGCATTCTGGTCAATATCTTCGGCGGCATCATGAAGTGCGACACCATCGCCGAGGGCGTGATCACGGCCTGCAAGGCGGTGAACCTGTCGGTGCCGCTGGTCGTGCGCATGAAGGGTACGAACGAAGACCTGGGCAAGAAGATGCTGGCCGAGTCCGGCCTGCCCATCATTGCCGCCGACACGATGGCCGAAGCCGCGACCAAGATCGTTGCTGCCGTCGCCTGAGCGCCTGCCCGAGACTGACTAGAAAGATATCGCCATGAGCATCTACATCAACAAAGACACCAAGGTCATCACCCAGGGCATCACCGGCAAGACGGGCCAGTTCCATACCCGCATGTGCCGCGACTACGCCAATGGCAAGAACTGCTTCGTGGCCGGCGTGAACCCGAAGAAGGCCGGTGAAGACTTCGAAGGCATCCCGATCTATGCCAATGTGAGCGAGGCGGCCAAGGCCACCGGCGCGACCGTCAGCGTGATCTATGTGCCGCCGGCAGGCGCGGCCGCCGCGATCTGGGAGGCCGTCGAGGCCGATCTGGATCTGGCGATCTGCATCACCGAGGGCATCCCGGTCCGCGACATGCTGGAAGTGCGCAACCGCATGCGCGCCAAGGTCGCTGCCGGTGGCAAGAACACGCTGCTGCTGGGCCCCAACTGCCCGGGCCTGATCACGCCGGAAGAAATCAAGATCGGCATCATGCCCGGTCACATCCACCGCAAGGGCCGCATCGGCGTGGTCTCGCGCTCGGGCACCCTGACCTATGAAGCGGTGGCGCAGCTGACCGAAATCGGCCTGGGCCAGTCCAGCGCCGTCGGCATCGGTGGCGACCCGATCAATGGCCTGAAGCACATCGACGTGATGAAGGCCTTCAATGACGATCCCGACACCGATGCGGTGATCATGATCGGCGAGATCGGCGGTCCGGACGAGGCCGAAGCTGCCCGCTGGTGCAAAGACAATATGAAGAAGCCCATCGTCGGCTTCATCGCCGGCGTCACGGCTCCGGCCGGCAAGCGCATGGGCCACGCCGGAGCGCTGATCAGCGGCGGCGCCGACACCGCCGACGCCAAGCTGGAAGTGATGGAGGCCTGCGGTTTCACGGTCACGCGCAATCCGTCGGAAATGGCCAAGCTGCTCAAGGCCCTGCTCTGAGCATCGCCAATCCGAAGTCTGCGAGGCCGCCTTCGGGCGGCCTTTCCGTTTGGGATGCGTAGAACCCCGCACCGCCGCAAACCCTGCTGCGGCGACACTTACGGCCACACGCGCATTGCCGTCCCATCCACGCCCGCCGGGCCACGCCTTAAGATCGCATCATGGAACAGTTTATGACCCCCGAGTTCTGGCTCGCCGTTGCCCAGATCATCATGATCGACATCCTGCTGGGTGGCGACAACGCGGTGGTGATCGCGCTGGCCTGCCGCAAGCTGCCGCCGGCACAGCGACGCCTGGGCATCATGTGGGGTACTTTCGGCGCCATCATCCTGCGCGTGATCCTGATCTTCTTTGCCCTGACCCTGCTGCAGGTGCCCTATCTGAAGATCGTTGGCGCGGTGCTGCTGCTGTGGATAGGCATCAAGCTGCTGCTGCCCGAGGACGGTGACGAGCACAGCAATATCCAGTCCAGCGACAAGCTCTGGGCCGCCGTCAAGACCGTCATCGTGGCCGACTTCGTGATGAGTCTGGACAACGTCATTGCCATTGCCGGCGCGGCCGAGTCCGCCGGCGGCGGCCACGAGATGATTCTGGTGATCTTTGGCCTGGTGGTGTCCATTCCCATCATCGTCTGGGGCAGCCAGCTGGTCATCAAGCTGATGGACCGCTTCCCCATCGTCATCACGCTGGGCGCGATGCTGCTGGGCTGGATCGCCGGCACCATGGTCGTCGGCGACCCGGCGCTGGAGAAGTGGGTGCCGATGGAGGCTGGCAAGGGCGATGCGATGCAGGTGAGCAGCATGTTCAACTATGCGGCCGGCGTGATCGGTGCGCTGCTGGTGCTGGCGGTCGGCAAGCTTCTGGTACGCCGCCAGGCTGTCCAAACCTGAGCCTTGCCCCGCGCCGCCATGAGTGATTCCCCAGGCTTTTGGCGGCGCTTGCTGGGCAGGACGCAGGCGCCTGCTGCGGCGCCAAGTCTGCAGCCGCCGCCTGCTGCTGCCGCAACCGCCGCCGAGCCGAAGCCGTCAGACGCGGCGCCTGCCACCGGCCTGACGCGCTATCGGCGTGATGGCGAGTTGGGGCGCGGGTCCATGGGCGCGGTCTACCTGGCCACCGATCTGCAAACCGGCCGCCAGGTCGCGCTCAAGCTGCTGTCGCTGCAACGCGAGTTCTCGCCCGAGGACCTTGCCGAGGTGCGCCAGCGCTTTCTGCGGGAGTCGCGTGCGGCGAGCAGCCTGCACCATCCCGATATCCTGGAGGTGCTGGAGTCTGGTGAGGCCGGATCGGATGCCTGGATTGTCATGGAGCTCGTGCAGGGCCAGGACTTGAGTGCCTACACGCGCAGTGGTCAGCTGCTGCCGGTGAGCCAGGTGCTGAAGATCACCGCCCGCGTGGCCCGTGCGCTGGCCTATGCCCACCGCCAGGGCGTGGTGCACCGCGACATCAAGCCGGCCAATGTGCTGGTCGACCCGGTGCACGACAGCGTCAAGCTCAGTGACTTCGGCATTGCCCGCATCGCCGACGGCAGCCGCACGCGCACAGGCCTGGTGTTGGGCACTCCCTCCTTCATGTCGCCCGAACAACTCGCCGGTCTGAGAGTGGACGGCCGCAGCGACCTCTACTCGTTGGGTGTGCTGTTGTTCCAGATGCTGACCGGGCAGCTGCCGCACCAGGCCGAGTCGATGGCGCGTCTGATGAATGCCATTGCCAACGAGCCCGCCGCCGATGTGCGCCGCCTGCGGCCGCAACTGCCCGAAGCGCTGGCCATGGTCGTGGCCCTGGCGCTGGAGAAGCGCCCCGAGCTGCGCTACGCCAATGGTGATCAGTTTGCCGATGATCTCGATGCGGTAGCGCGGCAGTGGGTCGAGGCCATGCCGGAGCTGGATCTTGATCTGGCAGCTCAACAGCCGCCAGGTGCGCAAACTCTTCACGCCCCGGCACAAAACGTCGACGCCTTTGCGCAAACCCAGGCCTTGGACGCTCGCGATCCAAGGCACAATCCGTAGCCGCCAAACGCATTCTTCATACCGTTCAGACATGACATTCGAGTTCTTCAGCGCCACCGACGTAGGCCGTGCGCGCGACAACAACGAAGACTCGGTCGCGCTGGACGAGACTGTGGCCCTGGCGGTGCTGGCCGACGGTATGGGTGGCTACAACGCCGGCGAGGTAGCCAGCGGCATGGCCACCTCCTTCATCAAGTCTGAGTTGGGGCGCTGGCTGGAAGAGGCGGCCGGCACCGTCAGCGACAGTGACGTCAAGCGTGCGATGGACATCTGCGTCGACAACGCCAACCGCGCCATCTTCAACGCCGCCAACAGCAACCCCAAGTACGCGGGCATGGGCACGACCCTGGTGGTGGGCGTGTTCCGCGGCGAGCGCCTGCTGCTCGGCCATGTGGGCGACTCGCGTGCCTACCGCTTCCGTGACGATCGCCTGGTTCAGCTGACTCGCGACCACTCGCTGCTGCAGGAGCAGCTCGACGCCGGCATCATCACGCCCGAAGAGGCGGCCTATTCGTCGAACAAGAATCTGGTCACGCGGGCCGTGGGCGTGGAAGACACGGTCATGCTGGAGACTCATCTGCACGAGGCATTGCCGGGCGATGTCTATCTGATGTGCTCGGATGGCCTGTCTGACATGCTCGATGACGACAATATCGCCCAGGTGCTGCGTAGCAACAACACTCTGCCCGAGACGGCCGCCGCTTTGATTGCCGCCGCCAATGACATGGGCGGAAAGGATAATATCGCTGTCATCCTGGCCCGCATGGAGGGCCGCACAAGCGCTGGAGGGCGCTCCTGGTGGCCTTTCGGACGGCGCTGAGGTCGGACACAATGCCCCGGAGGGGCCGTGCCGGTGATGGCCAAGGACGAACCATGGCCTTAAGCTGAGCCCTCAGGCCCTGGCTGCAGGCAATAATCGCAACACAAGACGACGGATTCGAGGTCAAGCATGGGCAAGCTGGTGGTGTCGCTCGACGGAGTGGTAATCAAGGACGTCCAGATCACCAAGGACAAGACCACGCTCGGGCGTCGTCCCTATAACGACATCGTGATCGACAATCTGGCGGTCAGTGGCGAGCATGCGGTGCTGCAGATGGTGGGCGCCGACGTCTTCATCGAAGACCTGAACAGCACCAACGGCACCTACATCAATGGCAAGGCCATCAAGAAGCAGCTGCTGGCCCACAACGACACGGTCGAGATCGGCAAGTACAAGATCAAGTACCTGGTCGAGGAAAGCCACGACTACGAAAAGACCATGATCCTGCAGCCCGGCACGCCGATGAGCGGCGGCTTCGCGCGGCCATTTGCGCCTAGCACCTCGGCCGCCAGCCTGGGCGCCATGAGCAGCAACACCCTGCCGGCCTCGATCAAGGTGCTCAATGGCGCTGCGGCGGGGCGCGAAGTCACCCTCAGCAAGGTCGTCACCACCGTCGGCAAGCCGGGCGTGCAGGTGGCCTCCATCACCAAGCGCCCCAGCGGCTATGTGTTTGCCCATGTCGAAGGTGCTGTTCGCCCCAGCGTCAATGGTGCGGCCCTGACCGGTGAATCGATCCCGCTGAAAGACGGCGATGTGATCGAACTGGCCGGCACGCAGATGCAGTTCATTCAGGCCTGAGTGGCAGACTGAACTGCGGCCCGCTGATGCCGCGTTGATACCGCCGTGAAGCAATTCACGCGCTGGCGCGATGTGCGCTTGGGGCTTCCCAAGATCTGACTAGAAATGCGGATTTCCGCCTTGTGCAGGGCGGGGTCGGGGACGACCATAGGGGTTGAGACTTTCAAGCCCCGTGAGCATCTGCCTGCGGAACAGCCAATTCACCTCAGCGGCCGTTGCCCGCTGCATTGATGGACGGTTCATGAAAATTCGCGTCCTCGGCTGCTCAGGCGCCATTGCCGCCGGCTACAAGACCACCGCATTCCTGCTGGACGACGATGTGCTGATCGACGCCGGCACCGGCGTGGGCGATCTGCCCCTGGAGGCTCTGGCCGCCATCGACCACATCCTGATCAGTCACTCGCATCTGGACCATGTGCTGTCGATTGCCCTGCTGGCCGATGCGGTGATGCGCCTGCGCCAGCAGCGCGGCCGTCCGCCGATCCAGGTGCATGGCCTTGCGCAAACGCTGGACGCGCTGCGCCAGCATGTCTTCAATGGCATCATCTGGCCCGATTTCACCCGTCTGCCCAGCCCCGAGGCGCCGGCCTTGCAACTCGTGCCTTTCGAGACCGGCGAGGTGCTGAGCCTGCCCGGCGCCCTAGGCGAGCGCCGCGTTGAAGTGCTGAGCGCCTTGCACACGGTGCCGGCGGTCGGCTTCGCCGTGCAATTGCCCAACGGCGGCTCCGGCGACGCAGCCGCCTTCTGGGTCTATACCGGCGACACCGGTCCCAATCCGGCGCTGTGGGAACGCTTGCGCTCCATGCACGTGGCCCATCTGGTCATAGAAACGGCGTTCGGCGACGACGAGTGCCAACTCGCTCGCATCAGCCGCCACCTATGCCCGAGCATGCTGGGCCAGGAGCTGGCCCATCTGCCCGGACGCATCCAGGTACACATCACCCATATCAAGCCCGGTGAGGTCGACGCCGTGATGACCGAGGTCGCCGCGCTCAGCACCAGCCACGAACTGCGTGCGCTGCAGGCCGGTTACAGCTTTGAACTGGCTGGCCACAATCCGGGCCTAGGCAGCGACTGACAAAAATGGTCACTCCGCCTCCGAGGCGACCAAAACCGGCAGCCCGCCTGACAAAAACTGTCACCCGATTCCCGAAAGTGCCGTTCAAAGCGTGCGAAACCGCACGGTTCAATAGACTCCCAACCTGGCACGACCCCTGCATTCATGGGGGGTGTTCCCTCCCCACCCCACTCTCTGACGGAGATTTGCACATGAGCATGAAGCGCGTACAACAAGGTTTCACCCTGATCGAACTGATGATCGTTGTGGCCATCATCGGTATCTTGGCCGCTGTGGCCATTCCGGCGTATCAGGACTACACGGTCAAGGCCAAGGTCTCGGAGGGCGCCAGCCTATCGGCGGCTGCGCGCACAGCCTTGGGTGTGGCATGCAGCGAGGCTACGATTTCTGCAGCCAGCACAAACAACGCATCCTTGGACCTGCCGGCGACAATCTCCGGCACGTACACCAAGTCGATCACGGTGTCTGCGACCAATGCCAGCACGGTCAAAATTGAGATCCAGATGAAGGACATTGGCGGCATTGTGACCGACGGCCAGACTGTCAACTACAACGGCGAATGCACATCCAGCGGGATGAAGTGGACCATCGATGGCACCGTGAATGCCAAGTATCGTCCCAAGGCCTAAGGCAGGCGGCGAAACTGAATAGATTTGCATTCGCCGCCAAGCACTGTTTGAGTGCTGCGGTGAATGCTCAGGCGCCCACTTCGGTGGGCGTTTTCGTTTTTTGGTGAGCGTGGCATGAGGCTCGTGCAGCGCGTAGATCAAGGCTGATCAACACGATGAATACTGCGTATGGCTCACCTGCCGGAGGTTCCTCCGATCAAGCTCCGTCGGTGAGGCGCGCCTGTTTTGCAGCGACTCAGTGGGCGGTGGTGATCTTGGCGACCGTCGTACCTCCGATGATTGTCCCCAGCCTGCTGCCGTCACCGACCTTTCTGAACGAGATGGCAGCAATGGCGGCCTGGGCGGTCCTGGCTCTGCTGCTTGGCATCTCGATGCGCCGCCGAGTGCTCATGCTGACTGGGCTCGAGCCCGCCTTGGCGGGTTTTGCCTTGTTGGCGCTGGGGATACTCTCGTCCTGGGCGTTTGCGCGCTACACCGTGCCGACCATGATTGGCGGCATAGGAACGGTGCTGGCCGCGGGGGTGATGATGTTGCTCGGCGCTGCTGTGCGCCAGGGCGGGAGCGCACGCTCGATGCTCGCGGCCCTATCCACGGGTTGGGTGGTGCTCGGGATCTTCTCTGTCGCGGTGGCTGCCGTGCAGGTGTTCTTGCCCGAGTCGGCTGGCGGCTATTGGCTTGCAAGTTCGCCGGAGATCGGGCGCGCCTACGGCAATATCCGCCAACCGAATCAGCTGGCCACGTTCATGATCTGGTCCTGCATCTCGGTGGTCTGGCTCGGCGAGGTCGGGTATGTGCGACGAGGGCTGGTGCTGACCCTGCTCTTCGGGTTCGTCTTCACGGTAGTGCTTTCGGCCTCGCGCATGGGTTTGCTGGCTGTCTTGATGCTTTGTGCCTGGGGCCTGTTTGATCGCAAGCTCTCCGGCGGCTCGCGTATTTCTCTGCTGGCCACCGCCTTGATGCTGGTACTCAGCTGGTGGCTGATGAGCATCTGGGCGGCCCATGGGGAGCATGTCTTCGGCGCGGCCAACCGGGTGGAGGCGGGTGTGGCCAAGAGCATTCGCTTCACCCTGTGGCCCCACGCGCTCGAGTTGATCAAGCAGCATCCACTGAGCGGGGTGGGATGGCACGCCTTCAATCTTGAATGGACCTTCGGGTCGTTCACTGGGCGGTCCGATGCGTACTTTGACAATGTGCACAATCTGCCGCTGCAACTGGTGGTCGAGCTCGGCATACCGGTCGGCCTTGGTATCACGGTGCTGCTGGGCTGGGCCCTGCTGCGAGCCTTCGGCTCTGCGGCAGATGAACCGCGCTCGCTCGCCGTGGACCGGCGCTGTGCCTTCATGATGGTCGCGATGGTGGTCCTGCACAGCATGCTGGAGTACCCGCTGTGGTATCTGTACCTGCTGCTGCCCACGGCCTTCTACCTCGGTTTCTGCCTGAGCATGGCCTCGGCTCGGCGCTTCGTGACACAAGTGGCAATGCCCGGGCGCGCGTTGGTTCTGGCCGGGGTCTGGGTGTCCGCGATGGGGGTGGCCATGTACGCCGACTACATGCGGGTAGCCGTGATTTACAGGCCAGCTGAATTTGATCTGCCTCTGTTCGAACGGATCGAGCGAGCCCAGTCGGCGTGGGTATTCGGCCCGCGGGCCGACCATGCCCTGGCCACCAACTTCCCGCCGGGGCAAGTGGCGCTGGATGCAGCGAAGCGCGCGGCCCGTCACTACATCGATCCAGAGATGATGATTACTTGGGCGACCTCTTTGCACGCGACCGGTGATCACGAGCGGGCTGCCTATATGGTGAAGAAGCTGGGCGAGTTCCCCAGTCCGCTGGCCCGGAAGTGGCTCGAACCCTGCAAGTTGCCTCCGTTACCGGGGCAGGAGATGCCGTTTCAGTGCGCGGCCGGGACCAAGGACTTCACGATTGACGAAATGCTGCGTTGAAGCCGGTGCAAGGGCGTGATCCTGCGGCAAGGTTAGATTACCGGCTTCGCCATCCGGGTTGAGCCACTTGTCCACCAGTCCTGAACGTCAATCGCCTGAGCTCCTGCTGGCCGCGCTGGTTGCCTGCTGTCTTGCCAGCCTGATCGCCTACAACCAGCCGCCCTCGGCCACGCTGTTCAACCAGGTGGCGGCGCTGCTGACGTGGGGCGGCTTCACTATCCTGTTGCTGCTCGGGCAACCGGCCTTGCGGGTCGAGCTAAGGCAGGCCGTGCCGGCGCTCTTTGCCCTGCTGCTGCTCTTGCTTGCGGTCGGTGCATCGGTGCTGTGGGCAGACCTGCCCCCGTCGCTGGCCCTGCACGGGGTGGCTCTGCTGCTTTCGGCGACCGTGATGCTGCTGGTCGGTCGCGCCATGCATCAGGCCGGTCAGGTGCAGTCCCTGCTCACCCTGCTGTGCCTGGGCTGGGTGCTGGCCGGCGTACTGAGTGCCGCCGTGGGTTGGGTGCAGGTGTTCGCGCCGCATTGGGCTGATGGCGACTGGATTGCGCGCGCCACCGTGGCCGGCCGGGCCATCAGCAATATGCGCCAGCCCAATCATCTGGCCAGCCTGTTGATGTGGTCCTGCGTGGCCGTGGTCTGGCTGGGCGAGTCTAGACGCCTGCGGCGCGAGGCCGTCTGGTTGCTGCTGGGGCTGTTCGTGTTCACAGTGGTACTGAGCGCCTCCCGCACCGGCATGGTCGGTGTGGCCATATTGGCGCTGTGGGGTCTGCTGGACCGCAAGCTCACGCGGGCCTCGCGCCTTGTCCTCCTGTGCACGCCGCTGATGCTGGGCCTGAGCTGGTGGCTGCTGGGCCTCTGGGCGGGCAACAGTGGCCATGCCTTTGGCGCCGCCACCCGGCTCAGTGCGGAAGGGGCGGGCTCGCCGTCGCGGCTGGCCATTCTGGCCAATGCCTGGGAGCTGGTGAAGCAGAACCCGCTGACCGGCGTCGGCTGGGGCGAGTTCAATCTGGCCTGGACGATGACGCCTTTTCCCGGGCGACCGGTGGCCTTCTTCGACCACACCCATAACTTGCCGATGCAGCTGACGGTCGAACTGGGCCTGCCGCTGGCCCTGCTGGTGCTGGGCCTGCTGGGCTGGGCGCTGTACCGGGCCTTTGTTGCGGGCCAGGCGGCCAAGGGCAGCGAGGCGGTGGCGCTGCGCTGCGCCTTCATGATGGTGCTGATGATAGGTCTGCACAGCCTGCTGGAGTATCCGCTCTGGTATGCCTACTTCCTGCTGCCCACGGCGCTGTTTCTGGGCCTGTGTCTGGGCCCTGCCGGTGATGCGGCCGAGGCTTCTGCGGGCTGGAGCTTGCGCGCTGGTGTCTTGGTGCTGGGCGGCGGCTTGATGGTGCTGGGCAGCCTGCTGACCCTGGTCGACTACCGCAGCGTTGTTGTCATCTATGCCCCGCCGGCCGGCGCGGCATCGCTGGAGACGCGCATTCACCGTGGCCAGCAAAGCCCGCTGTTCGCCGCCCAGGCCGATTACGCGGCGGCCACTACGCTGCCCCCAGGCCCCGCGGCTCTGGAGGCGACCCGGCGCACGGCCCACAACCTGATCGATGTGCGCTTGATGATGGCCTGGGCACAGTCGCTGCATGCCATCGGTGACGATGAGCGCGCGCGCTATGTGGTCGAGCGTCTGCGCGAGTTCCACAGCCCGCAGGCCGAGGAGTGGCTGGCGGTCTGTGGCGAGGCGCGTGCGGAGGGTGAGCCGCTGCCCTTTCAGTGCGAGCCGGTGACGCGGGTGTTCGAGTTCCGGGAGATGCGGTGAACGGGTTTTGTAGCCCGGATGGAATCCGGGGCCCCGGATTCCATCCGGGCTACTCGGCGATCCAAGCTCCGGATTTTCCGCCCTGCTTTTCCAGCAGCCGGATCTGACTCATCACCATGCCGCGGTCCACCGCCTTGCACATGTCGTAGACGGTCAGCAGGCCGATCTGCACGGCGGTCAGTGCTTCCATCTCGACGCCGGTCTGCCCCAGTGTCTCTGCCTGCACCGTGCAGTGCACGCGGTTCAACTTGTCATCGATGGCGAACTCGACCGCCACGCGCGTCAGCGGCAGCGGGTGGCACAGCGGTATCAGGTCGGCGGTGCGCTTGGCAGCCTGGATGGCGGCGATGCGGGCAATGCCGATCACATCGCCCTTCTTGGCGCTGCCACTGTTGATCAAGGCCAGCGTGGCGGGCTGCATCTCGATGAAGCCGGTGGCGCGTGCGATGCGGTGCGTCACCGCCTTGGCCGCCACGTCCACCATATGGGCCTGGCCCTGGGCATCAAAGTGCGTCAATGGAGAGGAGGGCGGTGTTGGCGGGGTGGAAGGAGGGGAGCTCATCGCAGCAACAATCGCGAAACCTTGGGGCTGTCATGATACGAGAGTGCCCGCGAACAGGCGGGCCGTCCCGGCGCTATGCTGCGGGCGTTTGCTGAAGAAGAGAGTTCTTGATGTCCCTGATGATCTTGCCTCGCCGTCGCCTCAGCCTGTCGATGCGGTTGCGCAAGCGGGCGCTTGCCAGCGCCGCCGCCCTGCTGCTGTGTCCTGTGGCAGGCAGCTATGCGCCGCCGGCGCTGGCCCAGATCAATCTGCCCAGCCTCGGCGACTCGGTTTCCGAGGGCCTGGGTGTGGGCACCGAGCGGCGCATCGGCGACCAGATCATGCGCGAGATCCGTGTCGATCCTGACTATCTGGACGATCCATTGCTGCTGGAGTATGTCCAGCAGCTGTGGGCGCCGCTGATGGCCGTGGCGCGCCAGAACGGCAATGTCGTGCCCGAGACCAACGAGCGTTTCGCCTGGGAGATCTTCCTGGTGCGTGACCGCAATGTGAACGCCTTTGCGCTGCCGGGCGGCTTCGTCGGCGTGCACCTGGGGCTGATCGCGATGACCACCAGCCGCGACGAACTGGCCTCGGTGATGGCGCATGAGCTGTCCCACGTCACTCAACGCCACGTTGCGCGGCGCATTGCCAGCGATTCGCGCCAGTCGATGATGGCCCTGGCCGGCATGCTGGTGGGCCTGCTGGCGGCCGCGCGCAGCAGCAGCCCGGACGCGGCCAACGCGGTGCTGGTCGGCTCCCAGGCGGTGGCGGCACAGGGGCAGCTGAATTTCTCGCGCGATATGGAGCGCGAGGCTGATCGCGTCGGCTACGGCCTGCTCACGGGGGCAGGTTTTGCCACCTCGGGCATGGCCAGCATGTTCGAGAAGCTCGATCAGGCCTACCATCTCAATGACAGCGGCGGCTACCCCTATCTGCGCACCCACCCGATGACCAGCGAGCGCATCGGCGATGCCCGCGAGCGCCTGGCCACCGGCCCGTCGGTGGCGCCGCAGAGCTCGCTGGAGCATGCACTGATGCAGGCACGCGCCAAGGTCTTGATGGACGCCCGCGCCGAGGCCTGGCAACAGCTGCAGGCGCTGGACGCAGGCGTGCGTCAGCCGGGTGTGGGCGAGCGCCTGTCGGCGCTCTATGCCAGCGCGTTCGCGTCGATGAAAATGCGCAATTGGCCGCGGGCCGAGACCGCGCTGAACAACGCCCAGGCGGTAGCCGATCTGATCAGCGGCGAGCCTCGCGTGCACCGGGCGCTGAGCCTGCTGCGCGCCGAGCTGGCGCTGGCGCGCTCGCAGCCTCAGCAGGGGCAGCAGTCCCTGCTGCCGCTGGCCAAGGACCGCTCGCGGCCGGTGGTGCTGCTGCGTGTGCAGCTGGCGCTGGCCGGCGACGACAGGGCCCAGCTGCTGCAGAGCGCCGATACGCTGCAGACCTGGGTCACGCTGGACCGTCACGACGCCCTGGCCTGGGGTTTGCTCTCCCAGCTGTGGGAGCGGCTCGATCACCCGCTGCGTTCGGTGCGGGCGCAGGCCGAGACCCGCGTGGCGCTGGGCGATATCGTCGGCGCCATCGACCGCCTGCGTTCGGGCATCCGCCTGTCGCGCAGTCGCGAGGCCGATCAGGTCGAGGCGGCGGTGCTGGAGTCCAGGCTGCGTGCCTTGCTGGCCGCGCGCCGGCAGGAATTGCAGGACCTGAATCCGCGCCGCGAAATACCGGCCGGTGCGGATGAGCCGGTGACCCGCTGACGGGGCAGGGCCTCAGCCGTTCAGACGTCGGACGGGAAGATACGCTCGACCACCACATCGATGGCCATGCCGCACAGGCTGTAGATCAGTGAGCCGATCAGGGCCGCGCTGAAGCCGGCGACGTTGAAGCCGTCCAGCAGATTGGCGGCGGCCCAGAACATCAGCGCATTGATCACGAACAGGAACAGGCCCAGCGTGATCACCGTCACCGGCAGGGTCAGCAACACCAGCACCGGCCGTAGCAGCGTGTTCAGCAGGCCCAGCACCAGGGCGGCAATCATCGCCGCGCCGAAGCTGGTGACATGCACGCCAGAGTACAGATGGGCCACCAGCAACAGGGCGGCGGCCAGCAACAACCAGCGAACGATGAGTTTCATGGGCGCCAGCATACAGGCGTGGGCCCGGCGCCGCCTATAGATCGAAATCAACGATTACCCGCAGGATCGGATCTTCCGGCCATCGGTTGCGGCACAATTCAAAAAGCTAATGAGAATGGTTCGCATTGGTGTTAAGATTTGCAAAACAAATCTTCCAGGCGCCTCCGGCGCGCAGCCGTTGTGAACTCAGCCATCTCTTTCCCCGTCGAGCCCAGAGCCCCGTTGCCGCCAGCCCTTGCGGCGCAGGCGGCTCCCCTGCGTGTCGGTGTGGGGGCGGTGCGGCTGCAGCTGGAGGACGAGATGTCGCGATCGGCGCGGCGTTGCCTGACGGGCGGCGTGCTGGCCGCACACCTGTTGGGAGGCTGGGCGCTGCTGCAGGTCGACGTCGTGCGCCAGGCGGTGATCGAGGCCGCGCCGATGATGGTCAGCCTGATCGCCCCGCCGGATGTGCCCAAGCCCGTGCCGCCACCCCCACCGCCGCCGCTGCAGATCCAGAAACCGCGCCCCGCGCCCGCCCCCTTGATCGCCGCCGCGCCCACACCTGCGCCGGCCGCGACCAGCTTTGTGGTGCCCGAGCCCGCACCGGCGCCGCCCGCGCCGGTGGCCACGGCGCCTGCGCCTCCTGCCCCGCCGGCGCCGCCTGTGGTGGCATCGCCTCCGGCACCCAAGGTGATACCGGCCAATGCCGTGCGCTACTTGGCCGAGCCACGTATGACGGTGCCGGTGCTGTCGCGCCGGCTTGGTGAGCAGGGCATCGTCTATCTGCGCATCGTCGTGGACACCCGCGGCGTGCTCAAAGAAGCCAGCGTGAAGAAGTCATCAGGCTTCGCCCGCCTCGATCAGCAGGCCCTGCAAGACATACGCAGCGCTCGCTTTGCCCCGCAAACCGAGAACGGCCAGCCGATCGAGTGGGAAACCACCGCGCCGCTGTCCTATGAACTCGATCAGTAATTCGACTCCGACCCCAATTTAAGAGACCAAGATGGACGCCACCGCAACCAATGCCATGGGCTTTGCCCACTTCATCACCCAGTCCGACTTTGTCGGCAAGTTTTTGCTGGCCGTGCTGGTCATCATGTCGGCCGCCTCCTGGGGGCTGATCGCCAGCAAGGGGCTGACACAGTATCTGCGCAGCAAGCGCAGCGCCGCCTTTCTTGACTTCTTCTGGAATGCGCGTTCGCTGGATGCGGTGCAGGCCGAGCTCAGCACCCATGGCGCGCGTGATCCGTTCTCCCACCTCAGCGCCCATGCGCTGCATGCCCAGGCCCACCATGCCCGCCATGGCGCGGCGCGGCTGGCCGAGGCCGGCACGGCCAATGACTTCATCACCCGCACGATCAAGAAGGTACTGGATGAAGAGACCACGCGTCTGGACACCGGCCTGACGACGCTGGCCACGATAGGTGCCACCGCGCCGTTCGTCGGTCTGTTCGGCACCGTCTGGGGCGTCTATCACGCGCTGCTGGCGATCGGCATGAGCGGTTCGGGCACGCTGGACAAGGTGGCCGGCCCGGTTGGCGAGGCGCTGATCATGACCGGCATCGGACTGGCCGTCGCCATCCCCGCGGTGATGGCCTACAACGCCTTCACGCGCAGCAACCGCGTGCTGGCCGCCCGTCTGGATGCCTTTGCCTACGAACTGCACAGCTTCCTGACCCTGGGCGAGGCGCCGGGTGCGGCCGCGCAGCAGGTGGGCGCCAATGTGCGGCCGCTGAAGCCTGCTGCCGCAGTGACTGCCTGAACGGAGACTAGAGATGGCCTTCGCCTCCTTTGACAGCAAGCGCGGCAGCGCACCGATGGCCGACATCAATATGGTGCCGCTGATCGACGTGATGCTGGTGCTGCTGGTGATCTTCATCGTCACCGCGCCTTTGCTGACCCACGCCGTCAAGCTCGACCTGCCCAAGGTCAGCTCCAACGTCAACGAACTCAAACCGGACAAGATTGCCTTTGCGATCGACGCCCAGGGCCAGCGCTTCTGGAACGGCGAGCCGGTCAGCCGTGCCGAGGCCGCCCAGCGCTTCATCGCCGAGGGGGCCAAGCCGGTGCAGCCCGAGGTGCATTTGCGCGCCGACCAGAACGTGGCCTACCGTGCCGTTGCCGAGACCCTGGGCGATGCCTCCAAGGCCGGCCTGAGCAAGGTCGGTTTCGTCAGCGAGCCAGAGCGCCCCTAGGCGGCCAGCCGACCCCGCACTACCCCTGTTTCTACAGGTGGCCCGAGGCCACCTTGGGCAGCGCTTTGCCCGAACACATTGCAAATCAAAGGAGAAGAATTCATGTCGAGCAAGAAAAATCGTATGACACCTGGCGTGCTGCTGCCCCTGGGCGCCCTGGCCGCAGGCTTCGGCCTGGCCTCGTCGGCCGCCTTCGCACAGACCCAGCCCGCTGAAGAAGCGAAGAAGCCGGTGGTCGAGAATGCGCTGCCGGTGGTGCGCGCCAAGGCCAGCGCCGAGCGCGCAGGCAAGGACGACTACCAGGCCATCGAAACCCGCATCGGCAAGGGCAGGCAGGAACTGCGCGACGTGCCGCAGTCGATCACCGTGGTGACCGAGCGTCTGATCGACGACCGCAACCTCGACACCATGAAAGAGGTCTTGAAGAACACCGCCGGCATTACCTTCATGGCCGCCGAGGGTGGCGAGGAGGACATCCGCCTGCGCGGCTTCTCGCTGCAGGCCACCGGCGACATCTTCATGGACGGCATGCGGGACCCGGCCTTCTATGAGCGCGACACCTTCTTTGTCGATCGCGTCGAACTGATGCGTGGCTCGGCCTCGATGCTGTTCGGCCGCGGCTCGACCGGCGGTGCGGTGAATATGGTCACCAAGACGCCACGCCTGATCAACGAGAACCAGATCGACGTCGAGCTCAGCAGCCACAGCGGCGTGCGCACCGTCGGTGACTTCAACGTCAAGATGGGCGACAGCTCGGCCCTGCGCGTCGGCGCGATGCTCACCCGCGCCGACAACGACGGCACCGGCGCCTCGCAAGACAAGGCCGGCATCGCCGGCACCTACCGCTTCGGCATCGGCGAGGTCGATGAGTTCTCGGTGGGGCTTTACCACCTCGAGAATCACAACGGCATGAACTACGGCATGCCCTGGGTCCGCCCGACGGCGACCTCGCCGGTCGGCGACACCACCCTGTTGCCGCTGGACCCGACCGCTTACTACGGCATGGCCAGCGATCGCAACGACGGCCATGTCAGCCAGCTCACCGCCACGCACACCCATCGCTTCAGCGCCACCGACGAGCTGCAGACCCGGGTGCGCGTCGCCGACTACGGCCGCGACCAGCGCGCCGGCACGGTGCGCTTCGGTGGCGCCACCACGCAGCCCGACCGCACCGCCGTCACCCTGGCGACCTTCGGCCCGAACACTGTGATCACCCGCGGCACGCAGAACAAGATCCAGGACATGCAGACGCTGAGCGTGCAAAGCGACTACACCGGCAAGTTCAAGGCCTGGGGCCTGCGCCATGCCGTTCAGGCCGGCGCCGACTTCTCGCAGGAGGAGAAACAGGTCTTCGCCGCTCGCAGCGCGGCCCAGGGCGGCGTCAATCTGACCAAACCCACCACCAGCATCGGCCGGCCCAATGACGGAGCCTGGATCGATGAGAACTCCCGCGTGCTGCGCACCGCCAGCGAATACACCTCCCGCGGCTTCGGTCTCTATGCGCAGGACCTGATCGAGTTCGCGCCGCAGTGGAAGTTGCTGCTCGGCCTGCGCTACGACAAGCTCAAGGGCGACTACGACACCCTCGCCATTCCTGGGACCACGGCCGGCCCGGAGACCAAGACCAGCTACCGCATGAAGGTGTCGGAGATCAGCAAGCGCCTGGGCCTGATGTTCCAGCCGAACGAGCGCATGTCCTTCCATGCATCGGCCGCGACCTCGTTCAACACCTCGGGCGATGCCTACTCGCTGGGCGCCGACAACCAGAACATCCCGCCCGAGCAGTCCATCAATATGGAGCTGGGCGCGAAGATCGACTCGAACGACGGCAAGCTGAGCACACGCTTTGCGCTGTTCCGCTCCACCAAGCTGCATGAGCGCAACACCGACCCGCTGGTGAACCTGATCACCCTGTCGGGCAAGCGCCATGTGGCCGGCTTCGAGATGGATGTGATGGGCCGGCCGGCGCCGGGCTGGGAGCTGTACGCCTCCTACACCTTCATTCCTGTGGCCAATATCGACATCGGCGTGGCCGGCTCCGAGGGCCAGGGCACGCGTCCGTCGCTGACGCCACGCCATTCCGGCACCGCCTGGGCCACCTATCAGCTCACGCCGAAGTTGCGCGTCGGCGGCGGACTGAACGCACGCAGCGGCCAGTCACCGAACCGCAACCCGGGCTGGTATGCGCCCAAGTTCATCACCGCCGATCTGATGGCCGAGTACGCGGTGATCGCGGAGCGCCTGACCTTCCGCGCCAACCTCAGCAATGTGGCGAACAAGCTGTATGCTGATTCGCTCTATTCGGGGCACTACATTCCCGGTGCAGGCCGGATCTTTGCGCTGACCGGCACATACAAGTTTTAACCTTTGACCGCAGAGCCGCCATGCTGATACGCATACCCGCCGTGCTGAGTGCCGATGCTGTTCGTCAGGCCCAGACCTGGCTGGCCGAGGCGCAGTGGGAGAACGGACTGGCCAGCGCCGGCACGCAGGCCGCCCAGGTCAAGAACAACGAGCAGCTGCCGCCCACCAGCGAAGTGGCGCGGCGCCTGCAGGAGTTGATTCTGGGCGTGCTGGAGCGCCACCCGCTGTTCTTCTCGGCCACCTTGCCGAAGAAGGTGCTGCCGCCGATGTTCAATCGCTACGGCGGCGCAAACAATACCTATGGCGCCCATGTCGATGGCGCCGTGCGTTATGCACCCGGTGGTGGTCCGCGCGTGCGCACCGACATCAGCGCGACGCTGTTCCTGGCCGATCCGACCAGTTATGACGGCGGTGAGCTGGTGATCGCCGACACCTATGGTGAGCAGCGCGTCAAGCTGGCGGCGGGAGACATGGTCATCTATCCCGGCACCAGCGTGCACCGCGTCGAGCCTGTCACGCGCGGTCAGCGCCTGGCCAGCTTCTTCTGGATAGAGAGCATGGTGCGCAGCGATGAGCAGCGCCGTCTGCTCTATGACATGGACATGAGCCTGATGAAGCTGCGCCAGCAGCATGGCGAGACCGAGGCCGCCGTCCAGCTCACCGGCACGTATCACAACCTGCTGCGCATGTGGGCCGACACATGAGACTTGAGGCGCTGCCTGAGGGCGTCGTCAATCTGGCCGACTTCGAAGCACCGGCACGCGAGCGCATGAGCGCACAGGCCTGGGCCTATATGAGCGGCGGCGCCGCCGACGAACTGACGCTGCGCGCCAACCGCAGTGCCTGGGATGCGATCAAGCTGCAGCCCCGCGTGCTGCGCGATCTGAGTGGCGGCCACACCCGCCTGCCCCTGCTGGGCCGTGAGCTGGCCCATCCTATCCTGCTCGCGCCCATCGCCTACCAGCGCCTGGCGCATGAGGACGGCGAGCTGGCCAGCGCCTACGCGGCAGCCGCGCAATCGGCCGGCATGGTGCTCAGCGCCCAGTCCAGCGTCGAGATGGAGGCGGTGGCCAAGGCCTTTGCCGATGAGCCGCAAAGTGGCCCACTGTGGTTCCAGCTCTACTGGCGCGACGATCCAGGCTTCATGCTGGAGTTGATACAGCGCGTCGAGCGGGCCGGATACGAGGCCCTGGTGCTGACCGTCGATGCCCCGGTGCATGGCGCGCGCGACCGCGAGCGCCGCGCCGGCTTCCAGCTGCCCGACGACGTGCGGGCCGTCAATCTGGGCGGGCGCAAGCAGCCCTTAGCTCTGGCGCCAGGCCAGAGCATGATGTTCGACGGCCTGATGCCGCGCGCCGCGACCTGGCGCGAGATCGACTGGCTGCGTGCCCACAGTCGCCTGCCCTTGTTGCTCAAGGGTGTGAGCCACCCTGACGATGCACGCGAGGCACTGCAACGCGGCGTGTCGGGCCTGATTGTTTCCAATCACGGCGGCCGCACGCTCGACACACTGCCTGCCACCGCCGAGCTGCTGCCGGTGGTGCGCGCGGCCGTCGGCGAGGCCGTGCCACTGCTGGTCGATGGCGGTATCCGCCGCGGCACCGATGTGCTGAAGGCGCTCGCGCTGGGTGCCGATGCCGTGCTGCTGGGCCGGCCCTATGTGTTTGCTCTGGCGGCTGCCGGTGCGCTCGGTGTGGCCCATGGACTGCGACTTTTACGCGATGAATTCGAGATCGCGATGGCCCTCACCGGCTGCAAAACACCGGCCGATGCGGGGCCTCATTTGCTCTGGTAGCGCAGCAAGCAAGCCCCGAGTGATGCAAGGCCGCGACAAACCAGGGTAAACAAGGGCCATTTGAGGGGCACATCGCTCAATCTTCCTCTATGAAAGCCTTCTCAACCCCATAGGTGCGCAGTATCATTGCCCGCGCAGGGTGCTAGAGAGAAATGAAGGCTTATGCGGCCTTCACCCGGCCCGGCACATCAACTAACTTTTGATGGAGAGAATCCAAATGGCAACTGCGAAGAAGGCCGCACCCGCGAAATCGGCGGCACCGGCAAAGAAGGCCGCCCCGGCCAAGAAGGCGGCGGCACCTGCGGCTAAAAAGGCAGCACCGGCCAAGAAGGCCGCAGCTCCTGCTGCAAAGAAGGCGGCTCCCGCGAAGAAGGCTGCTGCTCCTGCAAAGAAGCGCACCCCCAACGCAGCCTTCATGAAGGCCATGACCCCGAGCGCAGCCCTGGCTGCCATCGTTGGCAGCACCCCGCTGCCGCGTACGGACGTGACCAAGAAGGTGTGGGAGTACATCAAGAAGAACAAGCTGCAGGATGAAGTGCAAAAGCGCATCATCATTGCCGACGCCAAGCTGAAGGAAATCTTCGGCAAGGCCAAGGCCGACATGTTCGAGATGACCAAGCTGATCAACAGCCACCTGAAGTGATGTTTGGTTGATCGGCCTGCGCTGTCAGGCCCCGATCAAGAAAGGCCCGGATCTCCGGGCCTTTTTTTACGTCTGTTCGACGCTGCTCAGGCGTTGCTGCAGGGCCGCCTGCAAGGCCGGCACATCGATCGGCTTGAGCCAGTAGTCGGCAAAGCCGGCGGCGCGGGCCGCGGCCACCTGTTCGGGCAGCGCATCTGCCGACAGGGCGATGCAGGGTGGCAACTGCCCTTGTTCGCGCAGCGCCTGCAGCAGCTGCAGACCGTTCATGTCGGGCAGGTTCATGTCCACCAGCAGCAGCGCGGGCGCTTCGTCCTCGACGCACTGCAGGGCCTCGGCGCCGGTCTCGGCGATCAGCAGCTCCCATTGCGTGGCGTCACGGAACACCTCTTCCATCAGGACGATGTTGAGGCGATCATCTTCAACGTACAAAACCTTCAGCCCCTGATCAGCGCTGTGCATGCGACTTTCTCCCCGGACACATGCCGGCGCGGCATCATAGCGGTCTAAGGTGCCGGCAATCTGTAGAGCCGCGCCCCATTGCCCCAGGCAATGCTCTGTGCCACCGCCGGCGGCAACTCGCCCAGCCAGGCGCGCGCTTCCTGCATCAGCCCCTCGTAGTAGGCCCAGCGCTGATTGACCCAGGTGTCCGAGCCGACTAGAAAGCGCTCCGGAAACTCCATCATCAGGGCCCGCCAGGCGGCGCTCAGGCGACCGTTTTCGGTCAGGCCGGGTCGGTAGGACAGCTCACCCATCAGCTTCGGATAGCGGCGCAGCAGCTCGCGCACACGGGCCTCCGGCACGCCGCCGATGCCGGTATGGGCCCACACCAGCCTGGTCCGCGGCGCATGGGCCAGCAGCTTGTCGATCGCCACATCATCGACGTGGGCGAGCACCACCAGGTCGCGCTGCTGCGCCAGCTTCATCAGTGCCACGGCGGTGCTGCCGTCGGCATTGGCGCTGTCATACAAATGGAACTCCCCCAGGCCGCGGTAGGGGCCGGCCGCGGTGCCCTGGGCCAGCTCGCGCTCGACCATGGCGATGATGCTGGGGTCGCGGAACCAGCTGCTGTAGTCGTCGCGGTTGCGGTACAGGCGCACAAAGGGCACGACGGTGACGCCGGCCGCCGCGGTGGCGGCCTTGGCCGTGGCCAGGGTCAAGGTGCCGTCATTGGGCCGGCTGTTGGCGACGATGGCGCGCACGCCGCTGCGCTGCATGCGGCCCAGCACATCGGCCAGCGGATGCGGTTCCTGAGCCTCGGCGTTGTAGTGGAGGTGGGCGTCGAACAGGGGGCCGGCGTAGGGCGGCGGCACATCGGCCGCAGAAGTCATGCTGCTCAGGCACAGCAGAAGGGTCGGCATCAGCGCGAAGGCCTTCCGGCTGCGGGGTCGGGTGTTGATAGCGATCTCGGCCATGCTGACTCCTTGCGGCGCATTGGAGTGGGCAGTCTAGTTCGATTTGATCATTTGAGCTCGGCTGGCTCCATGAGGCCCAAAGATGTGACAAAGCACCGTTGTGGCTCCCCGTGATCGGGGGGGATGGGCCGCCCTTGGGAGGGCTTGCCTTTTGTAAACTTCTTGTATCGGATCTGCCCACCGGTGACTCCAGGGTGATTGGGCACACGAGAGCAGCGCGAAGAGGGCAGCAAGGCCCCGGCGTCGCAGGACTCTCACAACAAAAGTAAATACTATGTCGTTGGTTGCCTCTCTCGCGCTTGCCGCGTCCGTGTCCGCGCCCACCCTGCCCAGTTGCTCCTGGGACAGGCCTGGGGTCAATCCCTTCATGGGCGACGTCGTCGCGGCCGTGGACCGCTACAAGGACATCCCGGTGGCTGTGCGCAACAAGCTGAAGGCCCGCATGCAGGCACGCAGCTATGACGAGATGGTCAGCATCAAGCGCGACGGCATCGACGGCAAGCAGCTCTACTCCAGCGAGATCCGCGATATGCACTTCGGTGCCGGCAGCGTCTGCGGCACGGTGACCCGCGCCAAGTGGACCGACAAGATGGAAGAGCGCGGTCTCGTTTATTGCGAAGACGGCCACTGCATCCTGGTGCCCACGGTCTGCCGCAATGTCAGCCGCATCACGCGCCTGGCGCCGCGCAAGACCGCCGAAGCACCCGCCCAGGCCGCCAACGTGGCCTCTTCGGCGCGCGATGGCGATGACGATGCCGACAGCGAACTGATCACCGAGGCACCCGGCGCCGGTGTTCCGGCACTCGGTGCCGGCGGCACCCCGACGTCGCCGACTTTCTCGCAGATGTCGGGTTCGGCAGCTCCCGACTCAGGCCCGGGTCTCATTGGTGGTGGCGGCGGTCCTTCGGGCGGTCCCGGCCCTGGCCCCGGTTTCCCTGGCACCGGCCTCGTGCCCCCAGGCGGCATTCCCGATGGCGGCAATCCGACACCGCCGGTTCCGCCCAACCCTGTGCCGGAACCTGGCACCTGGGCACTGATGCTGCTGGGACTGGGCGCAGTGGTCTGGAAGCGCAGCCGCCGCGCCTGAGCGGGTTCGTTGCCGCATTGAAAAGGGTCGCTTTGGCGACCCTTCTCTATTTCAGCAGCGTCTTCAGATAGCGCCCGGTATGGCTGCCCTCGAAGGCCGCCACCTCTTCCGGCGTGCCGGCCAGCAACAACTGGCCCCCGCCGGAGCCGCCCTCGGGGCCCATGTCGATGACCCAGTCGGCGGTCTTGATCACGTCCAGGTTGTGCTCGATCACGACGATGGTGTTGCCCGCGTCGCGCAGCTGGTGCAGCACCTTCAGCAGCAGCGCAATGTCGGCGAAGTGCAGGCCGGTGGTCGGTTCGTCGAGGATGTAGAGCGTGCGGCCGGTGTCGCGCTTGGACAGCTCCAGCGCCAGCTTGACCCGCTGCGCCTCGCCGCCCGACAGCGTGGTGGCGCTCTGGCCCAGCTTGACGTAGCCCAGGCCCACGTCCAGCAGGGTCTGCAGCTTGCGCGCCAGGGTCGGCACGGCGCTGAAGAAGCCGTGCGCGTCTTCCACCGTCATGCCCAGCACCTGGGTGATGTTCTTGCCCTTGTAGAGCACCTCCAGCGTCTCGCGGTTGTAGCGCTTGCCGTGGCAGACGTCGCAGGGCACATAGACGTCGGGCAGGAAGTGCATCTCCACCTTCAGCACACCATCGCCCTGGCAGGCCTCGCAGCGGCCGCCGGCGACATTGAAGCTGAAGCGCCCCGGCCCGTAGCCGCGTTCCTTGGCCGTGTTCATCTCGGCGAACAGCTCGCGAATCGGCGTGAACAGGCCGGTGTAGGTGGCCGGGTTGCTGCGCGGCGTGCGGCCTATCGGCGACTGATCGACATTGATGACCTTGTCGAAGGCGTCCAGGCCCTCGATCGTGTCGTGCGGCGCCGGCTCCTGATGGCTCTGGTAGATCTTGCGCGCCACCGCGGCATACAGCGTGTCGTTGACCAGTGTCGACTTGCCCGAGCCCGACACGCCGGTGACGCAGGTGAACAGGCCGACCGGGATATCGACGGTGACGCCCTTCAGATTGTTGCCGGTGGCGTTGACGACGGTCAGCTTCTGCTGATCCGGCATGTCGGCGAGGCGACGGCGCTGCTTGGGCACCTCGATGCGCACGCGCCGCGACAGGTACTGGCCGGTCAGAGAGTCCGGATGATCGGCCACCTCCTGCGGCGTGCCCTGGGCAATGATGCGCCCGCCGTGCACACCGGCGCCGGGACCCAGGTCCAGCACATAGTCGGCGGCCCAGATCGCATCTTCGTCATGCTCGACCACCAGCACGCTGTTGCCGAGGTCGCGCAGATGGCGCAGGGTGGCGATCAGCCGGTCGTTGTCGCGTTGGTGCAGACCGATGCTGGGCTCGTCCAGCACATACATCACGCCGGTCAGGCCGGAGCCGATCTGCGAGGCCAGGCGGATGCGCTGGGCCTCGCCACCGGACAGCGTGTCCGCACTGCGATCCAGGCTCAGGTAGTTCAGGCCCACATCATTGAGAAACTTCAGCCGCGAGCTGATCTCGCGCACGATCTTGTCGGCGATCTCGGCCTTGTTGCCCTTGAGCTTGATGGTCTCGAAATAGGCCTGCGCCTCGCGCAGCGTCGCGTGCTCGACCTCGTAGATCGGCTTGCCCTGCTCGCCAGCCTTGGCGTCGGCCGGCTGCAGCAGCACATGGCGGGCCTCGCGGCGCAGGCGCGAGCCCTCGCACTGCGGGCAGGCCTTGGCGGCCTGGTAGCGTGCCAGGTCTTCGCGCACCGCGGCCGAATCGGTCTCTTTATAGCGGCGCTCCAGATTCGGCAGGATGCCCTCGAACGGATGCGAGCGCTTGACGCTGCGTTTGCGCGCCGTGCCACTCTCGGCCTGATAGACGAATTCGATGTCATCCGTGCCCGAGCCATGCAGCAGCACCTGGCGCGCCTGCTCCGGCAACTCCTCGAAGGGCTGCTCGATATTGAAGGCGTAGTGCTTGGCCACGCTCTCCAGCATCGAGAAGGTGTAGGCATTGCGGCGGTCCCAGCCCTTCACCGCGCCGCTGCCCAGGCTCAGGCTCGGGAAGGCGACCACGCGCTCGGGCACAAAGGCCGTCACATGGCCCAGGCCCTCGCAGCTGGGGCAGGCGCCCACTGGTGAGTTGAACGAGAACAGCCGCGGCTCCAGCTCAGCCAGCGAGTAATTGCACGCCGGGCAGGAGAATTTGCTGGAGAACAGATGTTCGGTGCCGCTGTCCATGTCCAGGGCCAGCGCGCGGCCCTCGGCCAGGCGTAGCGCGGCCTCGAAGCTCTCGGCCAGGCGCTGGCGCAGCGCATCGGCGTTCTCGCGCTTGATCTTGACGCGGTCCACGACCACGTCGATATCGTGCTTCTCGGTCTTCTTCAGCTCGGGCAGTTCGCCGGCCTCGACCGTCGCGCCGTCGATGCGAAAGCGCACATAGCCCTGGCCCTGCATCTCGGCCAGCAGGTCGGCGAACTCGCCCTTGCGATCGCGCACCACCGGCGCCAGCAGCATCAGCTTGGTGTCTTCGGGCAGGGCCAGCGCGGCGTCCACCATCTGGCTCACGCTTTGCGCCTCCAGCGGCAGATGGTGGTCGGGGCAGAACGGCGTGCCGGCGCGGGCGTAGAGCAGGCGCAGATAGTCGTGGATCTCGGTCACCGTGCCCACGGTCGAGCGGGGGTTGTGGCTGGTGGCCTTCTGCTCGATCGAGATCGCCGGCGACAGGCCCTCGATCACGTCCACATCCGGCTTGTCCATCAGCTGCAGGAACTGCCGCGCATAGGCCGACAGGCTTTCCACGTAACGGCGCTGGCCCTCGGCATACAGCGTGTCGAAGGCCAGGCTGGACTTGCCCGAGCCGCTCAGGCCCGTGATCACCACCAGCTGGTTGCGCGGCAGATCGACGTCGATGTTCTTGAGATTGTGGGTGCGCGCGCCACGCACGCGGATGGCGGGCGTCTCGGCGGCAATGCGCACCGCGCTGGGGCGTGAAGAATCGAAGTCGGGCATGGTGGGCGAAGGCAAGAGAACCCTAGATCATAGGCTGCTGGGGGCTTTGCGCCTTATCTGACGGCATTGGCTCGATGGAAGCACACCTTTCATCGCTCGCAGATGCAGTTTGGCGCGCTGTGCCTGCGACTCATCGCAAGGCCTTGGCGGCGCGCGGTGCGGATGCCGATACTGACTTCATCGACACAGCAAAACGTGTCTCTTCAGTCACCCGGAGCCCACCATGAATACCACTGCCAAGACACTGATCCAAGCCCTGATTGCTGGCGCTGCGCTGGTCGCTGCGGGCTGGGCGCTCAAGCCAACGGCACCGGCTGCGGCCGTTCAGGTCGTGCAGCTGGAGCGCGTGGTCATCACCGGCAAGCGTATGCAAGAAGGCTTGCAAGAACAGCAGGTCGCCCAGCTGCCCCGAGTCGTCATCACCGGCAAGCGTCTGCCGGCCGAGGGCGACACGATGCTGGCGCAGGCCCCGCGCACCGCCGTTGCCAAGATCTGACGCGGTGTTCGTCCTGTCAGCTGGCACCTGGCGGCGCATAAAGCGCCACTCGTCGCAGACCGCTGGCATCAGCAGGCCGGGCTGCTGATACTGGCCACCCTGAGAGCTACGACCCGTCTGAGCAAGACCAAGGAACACGCCATGAACACCGCCCCGCTCACCGAAACCTCGGGCCTGATACGCGCCCTGCTGGTGCTAACAGCAATCGCCGTCGGTGCCGCCCTGTTCTGGCCCTATAGCAAGGTCACCTCGGTCGAGGCCGAGACGGTGCAGTTGCGGCAGGTGGTGGAGCCGATCCAGCGCGTGGCACCGACCGAGGCGACCGTGGCCCAGCGCAGTCAGGTGCGAGCAAAGCCGGCCTGATGACCCGCTGAAGCCCTCATCTTCAAACCCGCGTCTTCAAGCCCGAAGTCGCGGGTTTTGTCATTTTTGCACCACCTGACGCCACCGCATGGGCTGGTAAGTCCCGTGTGTGCGCTCCGAAGCCTCTGCCAGAATAGGTGTGCGTCGTTCGGGCACCGGGGCCAGGTCTGAAGCTGGCCCCACTTCCTGCCGCGGGCGTGAATCGAAACGACAGGGAGCGCGTCAATGCAACGCAAGCAAGTCATGCCCGGCAAGGGCCGTGGGCAAAGGGCCGTACTGTGTCTGGCCGGGCTGGCGGCCACGGCCTGCCTCGCGATCGGGGCACAGGCTCAGCCGGCCGCTGCTGCGCCATCCGCGGCCGACTTTTTCCGCATGCCGTTGGCTGCAAGACCGGTCCTGTCGCCCAACGGGCGCTACCTGGCCTATGCGCTGACGCAGGAAAAGGCACGCACCGCACTGGTCGTCATGGACCTGGAACAGCCCGGTCCGCCGAAGGCGGTCGGGGCGTTCCGGGACAACGACGTCAATCGCATCTGGTGGGTCAACGACGAGCGGCTGGTGTTCGACGCGATCGATCGCAAGCCACGGCGTGATGGGCCGACCATTCCGGGTCTCTGGGCGGTGAATCGCGATGGCAGCGACTTCCGCCAGCTGATTCAGCCCGACTACGAGGAGCTCAAGCGCACCGGTTCGCGCGTGCAGGGCAAGGACCGGGTTCTCGATTGGGACTGGCGCTTGCACACCGTGCTCGCCGATGGCTCCAGCGATGTGGTTGTTGCCAATCTTGTCACCAATGGCCTGCGCGAGGTGACCTCGATCACGCTGTCGCGCCTGGACACGCGCACCGCCCTGCGGACCTCGCTGACCGATGGCGCGCCGCCCAATGTCATCGGATGGGAGCTCGACCAGCAGGGCAAGCCGATCGTTGCCACCAGCAACCAGGACGGGCGCTTCATCATGTACCGCCGCAAGGCCGGGGACGACGGCTGGGTGGCCTGGAAGGAGGGGGACTCGGTGCGCGACAGCGTGCCCGACATTCTTGCCGTAGGCGGCAGCCGCGAGATGTATATCGTGCAAGGCACGGCCAAGGGCACTAGCGCGCTGTTCCGCATGGAGCCGGGGGCGGAACAGGCGGGCAGCACGCCGCTGTTGAGCCTGGACGGCTACGATTTCCGGGGCCAGGCGGTCATTGACCGCGACTCGAAGCGTCTGCTGGGAGTGCACTACGAGACTGATGCCAGCGGCACGGCCTGGTTCGATGCCGGCATGAAGGAGGTGCAGAAGCTGGTTGATGCGCAGTTGCCGCACACCGTGAACCGCATCCTGTGCCAGCGCTGTGAAGCTGCGCCTCGCGTGCTGATCGCCGCCGAGTCTGACCAGCGGCCGGTCGAGTACTACCTCTATCAGCGCGAAGCCAAGAAGGTCATGGGCCTGTTCCCGAGCCGGCCCTGGCTGCGCGGCAAGCCCATGGGCGAGCGCGATATGCAGCGCTTTGCGGCACGGGATGGCCTGCCCATTCCGACCCTGGTGACCTGGCCCGCGGGCAAGCCCAAGGGCCCGCAGCCGGCGGTGGTGCTGGTCCATGGCGGCCCCTGGGTGCGCGGCACGCACTGGGCCTGGGAGCCGCAGGCGCAGTTCCTGGCCTCGCGTGGCTATGTGGTGATCGAACCCGAGTTCCGCGGCAGCACCGGTTACGGTCACCCGCACTTCCGGGCCGGCTGGAAGCAGTGGGGCCTGGCCATGCAGGACGATGTGGCCGATGCCGTGGATTGGTCCGTCAAGCAGGGCTGGGTCGATCCGAAGCGCGTCTGCATTGCCGGCGCCAGCTACGGCGGCTATGCGGCCCTGATGGGCTTGGTCCGGCATCAGGAGCGCTACCAGTGCGCCATCAACTGGGTCGGCGTGACCGATATCGACCTGATGTACTCCATTCACTGGAGCGACTTCACCGGCGAGTGGAAGCAGTACGGCCTGCCTGCGCTGGTCGGTGATCGCGTGAAGGACGCCGCCCAGATCAAGGAGACCTCGCCCATCACCCAGGCCGCCAAGATCCGCCGCCCGTTGCTGATGGCCTATGGCCTGGACGACTGGCGCGTGCCGATCAAGCATGGCACCGACTTCAAGGACGCGGTCGCCAAGACCAACCCCGATGTTGAGTGGGTGGCCTATGCCGACGAGGGGCATGGCTGGCTGATGCACGAAACCCATATCGACTTCTGGACCCGGGTCGAGAACTTCCTGGGCAAGCACATCGGCGCCAAGGCCGCGGTGAAATAGTCGCCACCGGCAAGCCCCTCGCCGAGCACACAAAGCGCGCGCAGATCTGAAAAATCCGATACGCTGCGGGCAAAACCTGCACGACAGGCTTTGCTCAGAGAGGGGCACCATGAACGATGCCAGCGGCCCGCCGTCCGATTTGCCGGGCCATTCTTCGAGATCTGCCAACGATGCCGGCACCGGGCTTGCGCCCGAGGCGCATCTGCTGCACATCGTCGGCCGCATGGCCCATCTGGGGGCCTGGTCGCTGAGCCTGCCTCGGCGCGATCTGATCTGGGGGGCGAGTGCCTTGCGCATCTTCGAGGCGCCCGAGCATCACGCGCCCTCGGTCGAGGCGTTGCTGGCCTTTGTGGCACCGGCCCACCGTGATCGTGTGGCCGAGGCGTTGCAGCGCTGCATCGAGTGGGGTGACACGCTGGACCAGCAATACCTGGCCCATACAGTGACAGGCCGCGAGGTCTGGGTGCATACGCTGGCCGAAGCCGTGCGAGACGAGCAGGGCCACATCGTGCGCGTTGACGGTGTCTGCAAGGACATCACCGAACAGAAGCTGGCCGAGGTGGCCTTGCAGGAAAGCGAGGCCCGCTTTCGCAGCCTGGTCGAGGGCGTCGAGCGGGTGTCGGTGCAGGGCTATGACAGCGCCCGGCGGGTGATCTTCTGGAACAAGGCCAGTGAGCGCCTCTATGGCTACACCCGCGAGGAGGCCATCGGCCGTCAGCTGGAGGACCTGATCATCCCGGCCGAGATGCGTGAGTTGGTGATCGAGGGCACACGGCAGTGGCTGGAGGCTGGCGTGGTCTCGGTGCCGGCCGAGGAGCTGGTGCTGCGGCACAAGAACGGCTCGCCGGTGCCGGTCTACTCCAGCCACACGATGCAGCGCAGTGCCGGCGGCGAGGCCCAGCTCTATTGCGTCGATGTGGACCTCAGCGAGCGCGTGCAGGCCGAGGCTCTGCGCCATCAGCTCGAAGGCCAGTTGCGCGAGGCCCAGAAGCTGGAGGCCATGGGCACCATGGTCGGCGGCATCGCGCATGACTTCAACAATGTGCTGGGCGCCATCCTGGCCAATGTCATGCTGGCCCGCGAGGCCTTGCCGGCCGATCATCTGGCGCAAAGCCATCTGGGGCTGATCGCCAAGGGCGGGCAGCGCGCGCGCAGCATGGTGCAGCAGATCCTCGCCTTCAGCCGGCGCCAGGCGCAGGAGCTGCGCGTTGTCAATCTGCAGAAACAGGTGCAGGAGTCCTTGGCGTTGCTGCAGGCCGGCCTGCCGCCCCAGGTGGCGCTGAGTCTGAAGCAGGGGGACCCCAGCCTGTGCGTGCTGGCCGACCCGGCCCAGCTGCAGCAGGTGCTGATGAATCTTTGCACCAATGCCCAGCAGGCCCTGCCCGCCGGCGGTGGCCGGGTCGAGCTGAGCCTGGAGCGGGTGCGCCTGCGCAGTTCGCCGCACGAGCCGGGGCCCGATCTTCCCGATGGCGACTATGCCCTGCTGACCGTGGCCGACAACGGCTGCGGCATGGACGCCAAGACCCGCCTGCGCATCTTCGAGCCCTTCTTCACCACCAAGCCCACCGGCCAGGGCACGGGCCTGGGTCTGTCGGTGGTGCACGGCATCGTGCTCGCCCACCGGGGCGCGATCACGGTGCACAGCCTGCCCGGCGCGGGCACCCGCTTCCAGATCTACCTGCCCCTGGTCGATGCGGTGGCCGACCCGACCTCCGAGTGGGGCGCGTTGCAGGCCGCCAGCGGACAGGAGCAGGGTCTGCACGTCGTCTATGTCGATGACGACGAGGTGCTGCGCCTGACGGTGGAGAGCCTGCTGCGCCGCGTCGGCTACCGGGTCACCCTGTGCAGCAGCGCCGACCAGGCCCTGGCCGAGGTGATGGTGCCCGGCGCCGGCATTGCGCTGCTGGTGACCGACTACAACATGCCCGGCCGCAACGGCCTGGAGCTGGCCCAGATGCTGTCGCAGCTGCGTCCCTTGCTGCCGGTGCTGCTGAGCTCGGGCTATTTCAGCGACGAGATGCATGCCCAGGCTCTGCGTTTGGGTGTGCGCGGCCTGCTGCATAAGGAGCGCCTGCTCGAAGAGCTGGTGGACAAGGTGCGGGAGGTGCTGCAGACCGCGGCCTGAGTCCGGCTTGCGGGGTTGACCGAGTGCCCATCGTCGAGCCGCTCGTTGATACTGATGCACATAACAGATCAGTACAACGGGGAGGTTCGATGTCAATTGCCTGCGTTCTTCGATGTGTGTTCGCCGGCGTTGCTGCCTTGTGGCTCGCAGCCTGCCCTGGCATTGGCGGTTCCACAGCAGCTTGAACGACGGTTCGGATGATGTGCTGGTGCAAAACCACCACTTCGGGCTGGATGACAACGTGGACGACACCTCGCTGTCGCGCTTGAACACCCGCACCGGACTGATTCGCAGCCTCAGTGGCAGCGTGGCGAGCCACGTGAAGAACTGGTGGGTCGATGCTCAGGGCCAACCGGTGGCCAGCGAGGGCTGGCACCAGGGCCGCTACACCAGCCACTGGCGCAATGCCCAGGGCGTCTGGGGTGTGTGGCAACAGGGCAGCACCTACGACTCCGCGCTGCCGCGCTTCCATTCGTTCCTGCGCGATGGCACGGTGCTGGCGCTTGCCGCTTCGGCGTCCGGAACCCGGGCGCTGTATCGAGTCGACACCGCGAGTCGCCAGCTCGAGTCCGAGCCGCTGGTCAGCCTCAAGGGCTATGACTTCGATGGTGATCTGGTCGTTGACATGGACAGCGGTGCCCTCGTCGGCGTGCACTTCGAGACCGATGCGCAGGGCTCGGCGTGGCTGGACCCTACGCTGCGCAAGGCGCAGGCCGAGGTGGATGCCCTGCTGCCGGGCCTGGTGAACCGGATCGACTGCCGGCGTTGCCTAGCCTCGCCGGTGCTGCTCGTCAGCTCGCATTCCGACACGCAGCCACCCGTTTACTCCATCTACCGCCGGGACAGCAAGAGTCTCAACGTCGTGGCCCGGTCCCATCCCTGGATCAATGCCCGGCAAATGGGCATGCGCGATATGTTCACCATCAAGGCCAGGGACGGCATGAGCCTGCCCCTGCTGCTGACCCGCCCCGCGGCCAAGGCCACCGCACCGCGCCCGGCCGTGGTGCTGGTGCATGGTGGGCCCTATGTGCGTGGCGCGCATTGGGCCTGGGAGCCGCAGGCGCAGTTCCTCGCCTCGCGCGGCTATGTGGTGATCGAGCCCGAGTTCCGCGGCAGTACCGGCTACGGCTTTGCGCATTTCAGGGCCGGCTGGAAGCAATGGGGCCTGGCCATGCAGGACGATGTGGCCGACGCGGTGGACTGGGCCGTCAAGCAGGGCTGGGTCGATGGCAAGCGCGTGTGCATTGCCGGCGCCAGCTATGGCGGCTATGCGACCTTGATGGGGCTGATCAAGCACCACGATCTCTACCAGTGCGGCTTTGAGTGGGTCGGGGTCAGCGACATCGAGTTGATGTACACGATCAACTGGAGCGACTCCAGCGATGAGTGGAAGCGCTTCGGCATGCCGGTGCTGGTTGGAGACCGTCAGCGGGATGCCGAGCAGCTGCGTGCCACCTCGCCGCTGCAGCAGGCTCAGCGCCTGAGGCGCCCGCTGCTGATCGCCCATGGCGGCAGCGATCGCCGCGTGCCCATCCAGCACGGTACTGACTTCTACGACGCCGTGAAGAAGACCAACCCGCAGGTCGAGTGGATTGGCTATCCCGACGAGGGCCATGGCTGGCGCAAGCTGGAGACGAATGTTGACTTCTGGACCCGCGTCGAGCGCTTTCTGGACAAGCACATCGGGCCCGGACGGCGTGACTGAGCAGGCTCAGAACTTGTAGCCCACACCCAGCATCGCCACCGGCGTGGCCTTGCGCTCGGTCAGCGGGCTCTTCGCGGCATCGCCCAGCAGGCGGTGGTAGCCGACCGAGCCCATCAGGCTCCAGCGCTCGCTCAGCTGATACTGGCCGTTCAGGCGCAGGTCCAGGCCATGCAGGCCGGCACCCGGCGCATAGGCCCTGAATGTGGTGCGCGCGGCCTGTTCCGCAGTGACACCGTAGTAGGCTTGGTTGTAGCGCTTGTCGCCCCAGCCAATACCCAGCTCGGCGGCCAGCTGCAGTTTGTCTCGGCTGTAGAAGGGCCAGGAGGCCTCGACCGTGCCGTGGGTGCCGCCATGGCCCTTGCTGCCCAGTGCGCGCATGACGGAGAAGCTCAGCGGCAGGCCCAGGCCCTGCCAGCTGCCGGCCAGGCCGAGCTCGGCCGTGGCCGACAGCTTGCCCATGCCCTTGAGCCGGTCGCTGCCCTCGGCGCCCAGGCCGCCCCGGGTCTTCTTCTCCGCACGTCCGCTGTCCGCCCCCAGCACCAAGGCCAGTTGCAGATCCTCCTTGTCGATGGCCCAGTAGCGCAGGCCACCGGTGGTCGAGGCCTCGAATGCGCCTTTGCGGTAGCGCAGATCGGGCAGCAGCATGAACTGGGTGCGGCGCTCCACGGCGCCGTCGTAGGTGGGCGCATAGGCAATACCTGCCCCCAGCAGACCATGGAAGCCGTCTTCGGCGCGGGCGGTGGTGCCGCCGAGGGCCATCAGAGCCAGGCCGAGAGAGGGGAGGAGCGGGGGCTTTGCGAGCGAGATGTGCATGTCGGGAGTTGTCTGAGCTGAGGGGCACCAGCGCCGGCAAGGGCGCCGGCCTGTCTGGTGCGGATGCACTGTGACCAAGGCGGCCTGCCAGCGCCAGCGAGCCACGCTGAGCACCGGGCCAGGCGCCCGCGAGGAGCGCGGGCCGATACTCACGCATCAAGGGTGCCGGGTTGAGCTTGACGCGCCATCCCGCGCTCCCGTCGAGCGGGCCGCTACTCCAGGCGGATGGAGCCAAGGAGCTTGCGGAGCGACTGAGGGCCAGCCTTTGCGCAGGTGGGTTGCGCCCCCGCGCCCGCGATGGCGTCAACCGACGTAGAGGGGGCCGCCGCGCCATCGCCACCGTCGGGCAGATCGGTACGGCGCCCGCCATCGCATGCACCGAGCGCCAGCAGGGCGATGACCGACAGGCCTGTGCGCCATGGCAAAGCTGAGGGCGCAGGCATGGAGAACGACTGAGTCAACGCGGCTTGCGGACCACGATGAAGGCCCGGATGTCCTTGCCCCGAGTGCCGTGCCGCTCGACGCTGACGATCTCCATGCCCTGCCGCGCGATTGCCACCAGCAGCTGCGCCTCCTTGAAGCACAGCACCTGGGGCGCCTTGCCTATGGCCTTCATCAGCGGCAGGGCGAGGTAGGGAACGAGCGGGTTCATCTCGGCGATGCAGGGCGTCTTGGAGACCAGCAAGCCGCCCGGCCGCAGGGCCTGCACCGCAAACGACAGCGCTTGGTCGAGATCGTCCACCAGGTGCAGCAGGTTGAAGGCCAGCACCGCGTCGTAGGCGCCCTGACCGAATTCCGGCGCGTCGGCATCCGCCACCGCGAAGCTCAGCTGCGGCACGGGCCGGATCGCCAGTTTCTCCCGCGCGATGTCAATCATGCCGGTCGAAACATCGGTCGCCAGCAGGCGTCGGGTGAAAGGCGCCAGGCGCAGCGCGGTGGTGCCGGTGCCGCAGCCGATCTCCAGCACATCCTGTTCGACCGACAGCAGGCCCTGCACACGTGCCAGCGTGGCCTCGTAGCCGGCCATGTCGGCGATCGGGTCGGCGGCGTACTTGCGCGCGATGCGGTCCCAGAAACGGGCCTTGCGGGCGGCTGAGGCACCGGCCCCGGGCGGTGAGGAGCCTGCGGAGCGCGGCGCGAGTGTGGGAGACGGCATATGGGGTGAGGACGGAATCCGGGAAGGAGGCGATACGGCGATGCTATCCATGCGCGAGGCCACGGGAAATAGCGAAAATCTGCACAGGAGATATACATCTGCGTATGGAAAAGATCGATTGGAACCAGCTCAGGGCGTTTCTGGAAACCGCTGAAACCGGGTCCCTGTCGGCGGCTGCCCGCAAGCTGGGCCTGACCCAGCCCACGCTGAGCCGCCAGGTGGCCGCCATCGAGCAGCGCATGGGCGTGACACTGTTCGAGCGGGTCGGCAAGGCCATGGTGCTCTCGCCCACCGGCATCGAGCTGCTGGAGCACGCCCGCGCCATGGGCGCAGCCGCCGAAGCGCTGGGCCTGGCGGCCACCGGCCGCTCGCAGGCCATCGAGGGCGTGGTCTCGGTCTCGGCCACCGACGCAGTGGCCGCCCACCTGCTTCCCCCCTTGGTGCGGCAGCTGCGCGAACAGGAGCCGGGCATTGCCATCGAGGTGATCTCGTCCAATGCGCTGAGCGACCTGTTGCGCCGCGAGGCCGATATCGCGATTCGCCACGTCAAGCCCGAACAGCCGGACCTGATCGCCCGCTGGATACGCGAAGCCACGGCCGGCTTCTATGCGTCCGAAGACTGGGTGAAGACCCACGGGCATCCGCGCAGCGCCGAAGAAGCCAGCCACCTGCCCTTTGTAGGCTCAGACCGCTCAGGCCAGTTCCTGGGCTACCTGCGCCAGCACGGCCTGCCCGTGAGCGAGTCAAACTTCAGCTGCTACTGCGAACATTCGATTCCCCACCTGGCCCTGGTTCAACGGGGCATGGGCATAGGCGCCATGATGGACGAGATCGCCCGGGACACCCCGGGCCTGGTCCGCGTGCTCGACGACGTGGCGCCGGTGCGCTTCCCGATCTGGCTGGTCACGCACCGCGAGCTGCGCACCTCGCGGCGGATTCGGGTGGTGTTCGAGGCGCTGGCGCTGGGCTTGGCTGATGGCGTCTGAAGCGGGGAAACCTCGTTGGCGCCGACGAAACAGGGCCTCGTGATCAGCCCTCGTCGAGCACCCTCAAGATCTCCCGCCCGTAGGCTTCCAGCTTCTTCGCCCCGACGCCGCTGATCTCGCCCAGCTCGTCCAGCGAGCCGGGGCATTGGCGGGCCATCTCGGCCAGGGTGGCGTCGTGGAAGATCACGTAGGCGGGCAGGCCGTGCTCCTTGGCGACTTCGGCGCGCCAGGTCTTCAGCGCCAGGTAGCGGGCCTGGTCGATCTCGTCCAGATGGGCGGGCGCGGCCTTGGGCGCGCTGCGGCCGGTTTTGCCGCTACCACCGCTCTTGCCGCCGCGGCCCTTCTTGGGCGCCTCGGCGGGCACGCGCAGCAGCAGCTGGACCTGGCCCTTCAGCACCGCACGAGCACTGTCGCTGAGGGCCAGGGTGTTGTACTCACCCTCGCTGACCACATGGCCCAGGGCGACCAGCTGGCGCAGCACCGAGCGCCACTGCTGTTCGCTCAGGTCGGCGCCTATGCCGAAGGTGCTCAAGGCTTCGTGGCCGTATTGCGTGACCTTGTCGGTGCGCTTGCCGCGCAGCACGTCCAGCAGATGGCCGGCGCCGAAGCGCTGGCCGCCGTTCTGGTGGAAGCGGTAGATGCAGCTCAGGGCCTTGCGCGCGGCCTCGGTGGCGTCCCAGGTGGCGGGTGGGTGCAGGCAGTTGTCGCAGAGGTTCTGGTACGGCCGGCAGGGCGGTGACTCCTCGTTGAAGTAGGCCAGCAGGCGCACGCGGCGGCAGTCGTGCGCCTCGCTCAGCGCCAGCAGCGCATCGAGCTTGCCGCGCTGCACCCGCTTGAACTCCTCGCCGGCCGGGCTCTCGTCGATCATGCGGCGCTGGTTGACCACATCGGCCAGGCCGTAGGTCATCCAGGCGTCGGCCGGTGCCCCGTCGCGGCCGCCGCGGCCCGTTTCCTGGTAATAGCTCTCGATGTTCTTGGGCAGATCCAGGTGGGCGACGAAGCGCACATCGGGCTTGTCTATGCCCATGCCGAAGGCGATGGTCGCCACCATGGTGATGCCGTCCTCGCGCAGAAAGCGGTCCTGGTGGCGCTGGCGCACGCCGGCATCCAGGCCGGCGTGATAGGGCAGCGCGGGGATGCCCTCGCCCTCCAGCCAGGCGGCGGTCTCCTCGACCTTTTTGCGGCTCTGGCAATAGACGATGCCGGCATCCCCCTCATGCTCGTCGCGGATGAAGCGCAAGAGCTGGCCCCGCGGATTGTCCTTCTCGACAATGGCGTAGCGTATGTTCGGCCGGTCGAAGCTGCTCAGGAAGATGCGCGCATCCTCAAGCTGCAGCCGGGCCAGGATGTCGGCGCGGGTGTGCTCGTCGGCGGTGGCCGTCAGCGCGATGCGCGGCACGCCGGCAAAGCGCTCGTGCAGTACGTTGAGCAGCAGATAGTCTTCGCGGAAGTCGTGGCCCCACTGGCTGACGCAATGGGCCTCGTCGATGGCGAACAGGCTCAACAACCCGCGTTCGTGCAGCGAGTCGAGCTGGGCCAGAAAGCGCGAATTTGTAATGCGTTCAGGCGCCGCGTAAAGCATCACCAGCCGGCCGCTCATCATCTCGCGCTCGATGTGCTGGGCCTGCTCGCTGCTCAGCGAGGAGTTGAGGAAGGCGGCGTGGACGCCGGCCTCCTCCAGCGCGCCGACCTGGTCGTGCATCAGCGCGATCAGCGGGCTGACGACCACGGCCACGCCGCGGCCCTGGCGATGGCGGGCAATCGCCGGGATCTGGTAGCACAGGCTCTTGCCGCCGCCGGTGGGCATCAGCACCAGGGCGTCGCCGCCGGCGGTCACATGGTCGGTGATGGCGGCCTGCTCGCCACGAAAGGCGCTGTAGCCGAACACCTCTTGCAGGATGCCAAGCGGTGCGTGAAGATCTGAAGTCTGGGACATACAGGGATTAGGCCATGACTGACAAAGCCGCCGAGCTGCGCGCCAAGCTGATACGCAATTTCAACGAGGCACCGCTGAAGCATGAGGTGCGCGAGCCGCTCTATGACAGCCGGGGCGCGCGCCTGGCCGAGGGCACCGCCGCGACGAAACTGGGCGCCAGCATAGACATCGTGGCACCCGGCATGCGCAGCTGCCCCTACCACCTGCACTACGCCCAGGAGGAGATGTTCCTCATCCTCGAAGGCGAGGGCACGTTGCGTGTTGCCGGCGAGCTGCTGGCGGTGAAAGCCGGCGACACCATCTTCATTCCGCCCGGGCCCGAGTACCCGCACCAGCTGATCAACACCTCCAAGGCACCGCTGAAGTACCTGAGCATCAGCACACGCGAGAAGCCCGAGATCTGCGAATACCCCGATTCCGGCAAGTACCTGGCCTACACGCCACCGGATTTCGATGTGCTGGGCCGTTCCAAGGAGACCTTGGACTATTGGGAAGGAGAGCCCTGAGGTTCTGAGCGCCGATCCCCGGCCGGCGTGACGGAGCCCACGCCGGAGATCGACTTGTGCACATGGGGGTTGCCCCAGTAGCGTACCGAGCCGGCGCCCGACAGCCGCGCCACCAGATCCTCGGTGACCCAGAGGCTGACGTCGCCGACGCCGGCAATCGACACCTTGGCCCGCTCGGTGCGCAGGCGCTGGCCGATGAAGTCGCCGGTGCCGGAGATGCTCAGCTGCAGGTCCTGCACCGTGCCGGTGACCTTGGCATCGCCCGAGCCGACGATGTGCATGGCCAGCCGGCGCGCCTGCAGCTCGTTGATGCGCAGATTGCCGGAACCGGTGATCTTGGCCGTCAGCTGCTCCAGCTTCAGCGGGCCGTCAGCGATCACGTCGCCGGCACCCTGGATATTGATTTCGTCCAGCTCGCGTGCGGTGATCAGCACCAGCGTGCGACGCGAGTTCCAGAACTTCCAGCCGCCCGCAGGTTCGATGCGCAGGCTGCCGCCGTTGAGGTCCACCTCGACGCGCTTCTGCACCTCGGCATCGCCCTCGATGACCAGCTGGTTGACCTCACCCTGTACCAGCCGCACATCGGCCGCACCGGCCAGCACGATGCGCTTGAAGCTGCCCAGCGCATAGGTCATCTGCGTGGGGGAGGATTGGCCGACCAGCTGGGCCTGGGCACCGGTGAGCAGCGCCAGCCACATCAGCGGCGCCAGCCAATAGGCAAGCTTCGTCTTCATATCGCCTGGCCCCGCAGCATCTTGGACACCTCGCGGCTGGCGGTGAACTTGGTGCCGTCGCGCATCTTGACGATCAGCTGCGAGGTGTCGTCGGGCGTCATCGACTCGACAAAATCCATATTCACGATGCAGGAGCGCTGCAGTTTCAGAAAGCGGGTCGGGTCCAGCCGCTGCTCGAAGGCCGCGATGGGCAGGCGCACCATGAACTGCTTGCCACGGCTGTTGATCGCCGTGTACTTGGTGTCGGAGCGCAGGTACTCGATGTCGTCGGTGCTGAGCGGGAAGATCTTGCCCTGGTCGCGGACCAGGATGCGCGACAGTGCCTGCACCGGGGCGGCCTCCTCGTCTAGCGATTCCAAGGCCTGCAGCGGCTGGCTCGGCTCGCTGGCCGGTTCGTGCGGCGCCGGCTGAATCTGCAGCGCATGAGCCACCGCCTCGTTGAAGCGTTCCTGCGAGAAGGGCTTGAGCAGATAGTCCACCGCATGCAGCTCGAAGGCCGTCAGCGCATGCTCGTCATAGGCGGTGGTGAAGATCACCGCTGGCGGCGTGGCGCTGCGGTCCTGGGCCAGCTCGCGCAGCACCTGCAGGCCGGTCAGGCCGGGCATATGGATGTCCATCAGCACCAGGTCGGGCTTCAGCGCGCGGATCTGCGCCAGCGCGCTTTCGCCATCGGCGCATATGGTCAGCAGCTCCAGCGCGGGCAGCTCGGCGGCGCTGAACTGGGCCACCCACTCGGCCAGGCTCTCGCTGGCCAGCGGCTCGTCTTCGGCGATCAGGGTGCGTATCTTGGGGGCGGCAGCATTCATTGCGGAATCCAAAGGTCGGTACGAAAGCCCGCGCCGGGCGCGGTATGGGTCTTGAGACGTGCGCGGCCGCCGTAGTCCAGCGCAAAGCGCCTGCGCAGGGCGGACAGGCCGATGCCGCTGCGGCTGGCCTCCAGCCGGGCCGGCTCGCAGCCGGCGCCATCGTCGCGCACGCACAGGGCCAGGGCTTGCGTCATGGCGTCGCGCTGGGCGCTGATATGCACCTGGCCGCCCTGGGTGCGCGGCGCAATGCCGTGCTGAATGCTGTTCTCCACCAGCGGCTGCAGGCTCAGCGGTGGAATCTCGTCGTCCAGGGTTTGCGGGTCCAGCTCCCAGACGACCTGCAGGCGCTTGCCCAGGCGCAGACTCTCCAGCGCCAGGTAGTCGCGCACAAACTCGATCTCGTCGCGCAGCGCCACGCGATCGCTGCCGCCGCGCTTGGTGGCCAGCACATAGCGCAGCATGCCGGAGAAGCGCAGCAGCGCCTGCTCGGCCGCCTGGGCGTCCTTGCGCGTCAGCGCGATCAGCGAATTCAAGGTGTTGAACAGAAAGTGCGGATTCAGCTTGCCGGTCACCGCGGCCAGCTCGGCCCGCACCAGCGCCGCCTCGGCCTGGGCGGCGGCCAGCGCACTGGCCCGCGCCCGGCGGGCATTCAGCCCCGCCGAGAAGCCGGCGGCCAGCGAGCCATAGACAAAGCAGCCCCACAGCGCCTGCCACAGCACCGTCTGGTGCAGGGTGGCCAGCGCATGCTCGAACTCGAACAGGGCCCAGGCGGCGACAAAGCTGCTGGCCTGCCAGAGCAGGCTGAACAGCAGGGCGGCGACGGCATGCAGCAGCAACTGCCAGGGTGCGGCCAGGGCCAGGCGCTGCATCCCGCGCATCCAGGGATAGACCGCCAGACCCCACAGCGCCGCCGGCCACAGGGTCCAGCTCGCCTGATAGACGGCCGACAGCGGCCGCCAGCTGCCGCGCTGCAGGTCGGCCTGGATGCCTGCCAGCATGAACAGCAGCCAGGCCAGGGTCCAGACGCCGGCATAGGCCAGCCACAGGCGCAGATTGCCTGGCTTGCCGGGTGTCGGGAGGGGTGCGTCGGGGGACAACATGGCGCTATCGTAGAGGGAGGCAGTGGAAGGGCCGTGCGCCCGGCGACCAAATGCCGGGATCGTGCCCTCAACTGTGGCTCGGAAGGGGTGGGTTCTTCGCCGTGCCGGAATGGCATCGAAGTCAAAGTAGCATCGACGTATGTTGAAGCGAAAAAGCGATGCCTGCCGACGCAGCAAGGCGGCCCATGGCTGAGTTGCGGGCACTGATCGTCGTGCTGGGTGATCAGCTGGACCTGGAGGCGGCCGCGTTCGATGGCTTCGACCCCGAGCGGGACCTGGTCTGGATGGCCGAGGTGGCCGAGGAGTCCAGCCATGTGTGGTCCGGCAAGCAGCGCACGGCCTTGTTTCTGGCGGCCATGCGTCATTTCGCACTCGCCTTGCAGCGGGTGGGGCGGCCTCTTCACTACACGCGCCTCGACGCCGTTCAGAACGCAGGCAGCCTCGGTGCGCAGCTGCAAGCCGATATCCAGCGGCTGAAACCGGCCCGGCTGGTGATGGCCGCGCCCGGGGACTGGCGCGTGCTGCAGGCGATCAAGTCGGTTGCCGCCGCCAATGGTCTGCCCCTGGATGTGCGCGAGGACCGCCACTTCTTTGCCTCCGTGCGCGAGTTCGCGGCCCATGCCAAGGGCCGCAAGTCGCTGCGCATGGAGTACTTCTACCGGGAGCAGCGCAAGCGCCACCGCGTGCTGATGGGGGGCGATGGCGCAGCCGGCGAGCCTGAGGGCGGCCAGTGGAACTTTGACAGCGACAACCGCGAGGCCTTCGGCGCCGACGGGCCGGGCTTCGTGCCGCCACGCGCCTGCTTCGAGCCCGATGCGGTGACGCGCGAGGTGATCGCGCTGGTCAACACCCGTTTCGCCGCGCACCCCGGACGGCTCGACAGCTTCGCCTGGCCGGTCACGCGCGAGCAGGCGCTGCTGTCACTGCGGGCCTTCATCGAGGAACGGCTGCCGCTGTTCGGTCGTTACCAGGACGCCATCTGGCCGGGCGATCCCTGGCTTTACCACGCCCATATCTCCGCAGCGCTCAATCTGAAGCTGCTGAATCCGCGCGAGGTGGTCGCCGCTGCCGAGGCCGCCTATCGATGCCGGCAGGCGCCGCTGGCCAGCGTCGAGGGCTTCATCCGCCAGATCCTTGGCTGGCGCGAATACGTGCGTGGCATCTACTGGACCCAGATGCCGGGCTACGCCGAGCGCAATCTGCTGGACGCCCAGCACCGGCTGCCGGCCTGGTACTGGACCGGCGAGACCGACATGGCCTGCCTTCGCGATGCGCTGGCGCAGACGCTTGCCCATGGTTATGCCAACCACATCCAGCGCCTGATGGTGATCGGCCTCTATGCGCTGATGCTGGGTGTGCAGCCGCAGCAGGTGCATGCCTGGTTTCTGGCGGTGTATGTGGATGCGGTGGAGTGGGTCGAGCTGCCCAATACCTTGGGCATGAGCCAGTACGCCGACGGCGGTGTGATGGGCAGCAAGCCCTATGTCGCGACCGGCAAATACATCCAGCGCATGAGCCCGCACTGCAAGAACTGCCGCTACGACCCCGGGCAGCGGACCGGCGACCGTGCCTGCCCCTTCACCACCCTGTACTGGGATTTCCTGATGCGCCATGAGGGGCTGCTGGCCAAGAATCCGCGCATGGCGCTGCAGGTGAAGAACCTGGCCCGCCTGGGCGATGCAGAAAAGCAGGCCGTGAGCGAGCGTGCTGCGGCGCTTCGCCGGGAAGTCTAGGGGGCGGTCGCGCTCTGCGGTAAGCTTCGGCCTACGTGTCCGCATTGCGCCTGGTGTGAGTTGCCCTCAGCCCTGGAACCGCGAACAATGCTTGGCAATCCGGTCCGGATGTACCCCTTTGGCGGCGGGATCGGGCATCGGCATCGCCTGCTGGACAGCAATAATTTTCCCTATACAGCTTCGGAGCGCACCATGGCCTCGGTCAACAAAGTCATCCTCATCGGCAACCTCGGGCGCGACCCCGAGGTTCGCTATATGCCCAGCGGTTCGGCCGTGTGCAATCTGGCCATCGCCACCTCGCGCGGCAGCAAGAACCGCGAGTCCGGCGAGCGCCAGGAAGAAACCGAATGGCACCGCGTGGCGCTGTTCGACCGCCTGGCCGAAATCGCCGGTGAGTACTTGAAGAAGGGCCGCCCGGTCTATATCGAAGGCCGCCTGAAGACACGCAAATGGCAGGACAAGGACGGCAAGGACCAATACACCACCGAAATCGTTGCCGAACAGATGCAGATGCTGGGCGGCCGTGACGGCGGCGGTGGCGGCGATGAAGGCGGCGGTGGTGGCGGCAGCTACGGCGGCGGCGGTGGCTACGGCAACCGCGGCGGCGATGCCGGCGAGGGCGAGGCCCCGGCCCGCCGCGCCGCGCCCGCAGCGCGCGCACCGGCCCCGGCCCCGCGCCCGGCACCGAAGTCCTCGACCGGCTTCGACGATATGGATGACGACATTCCGTTCTGACCGGACTTCGCCAGCATGGCAAGCAAGAGGCTCGTGGCTCCCCGGCACGAGCCCTTTTTTGTTGGTGGAGCCTGATCTGTGACCGAGCCCCTGCACCTCAGACCCGAGACCATCCCCGGCGTGGGTGAGCTGGGGCTGCTGGGCGGCGGCGGCCTGCCGCTGCTGCGGGCGCTGCTTGACGCCATTCCCGCCCGGGTGGTGGTACTGGACGCCACCGAGCACCTGGTCTATGCCAATGACGAGTTCTTTGCCTTCACCGGCCTGCATCCCAAGCAGGTGCTGGGCCAGGCGATAGGGCGGGTGATCGGGCCCGATGCCTATGCCGGCTATGCGCCCTTGCGCGAGCGGCTGAAGCTGGGGGCGCCGGTCAGCTGGGAGGGCTGGGTCACGCTGGCCGGGCGCGGTCGACGCTATATGCGCGAGCAGCTGATTCCCTGCGGTCCGGCCCATGCGCCGCTGGACGCCACCATCGTCATCAGCCTGGACTGGACGGCGCTGAAGCAGCGCGAGGCCGAGCTGTCGGCCAAGGTGCAGGAGCTGGAGACGACCGAGGCGCTGAAGTCGTCCATCGTCGACCATGCCTTGGCCGCCATCGTCTCCACCGATGCGGCGGGCCGGGTGGTCGAGTTCAACCCGGCGGCCGAGACGATGTTCGGCGTCTCTCGTGATCAGACCCTGGGCCGGCCGGTGGCCGAGGTGATCATCCCCATGCAGCATCGCCAGGCCCATGAGGCCGGCATGCGCCGTGTGACCGGGGGAGGGGCGCCGCGGCTGCTGGGGCGGCGGGTCGAGATGACGGCGCTGCGGGCTGATGGCACCGAGTTCCCGGTCGAGATGGTGCTGTGGCGCACCATGGTGGGCGGCCAGACCTTTTACACCGCCTCGATGTTCGATCTGACCGAGAGGCGCGACGCCCAGGCCGAGATCGAGCGCCAGCGCGACGCGCTGCGCCAGAACGAAAAACTCACCGCCATGGGCAGCCTGTTGGCCGGTGTGGCCCATGAGCTGAACAACCCGCTGGCCATCGTCATGGGCCGTGCCAGTCTGCTGGAAGAGAAGCTGGCGGACACCCCCGCCGCCGCCGATGCGCTGCGCATCCGCGAGGCCGCCGAGCGCTGCGGCCGCATCGTCCGCGCCTTCTTGAACATGGCGCGTCAGCGCCCCAGTGTGCGCAGCCCGGTGCAGCTCAACGACCTGGTGCAGGCCGCCACCGACATGCTGCAGTACGCGCTGCGCAGCCATGACATTGCGCTGCAGCTGGAGCTGACCCCAGGGCTGCCCGAGATCCATGCCGACCCGGACCAGGTCGGCCAGATCGTGCTCAATCTGCTCGTCAACGCCCAGCAGGCGCTGATGGCGGTGGAGGGCGCGCGGCACCTCAGCGTCGGCACCGGCCTGGAGCAGCGGCGCAGCGACCGCGAACCGCGCCTGTGGCTGCGCGTGCGCGACAACGGCGCGGGCGTGCCGCCGGAGCTGCGCGAGCAGATCTTCGCCCCCTTCTTCACCACCAAGGCCGAGGGGGTGGGCACCGGCATGGGCCTGGCCGTGTCGCGCTCGATCGCCCAGACCCATGGCGGCAGCCTGCTGCTGGAGGACGGCCCGGGCGGCGCCTCCTTCCGCCTCAGCCTGCCGCTCAGCGGCGAGGCCGGTCCGCCCTCGGCCGCGGCGCCGCTCGATGCGCTGGACGACAGTGCCGGCGCTGCACGCCTGCTGGTCGTCGACGACGAGGGCCAGATCGCCGAGCTGATGCGCGATTTCCTGTGCAGCGCCGGCTACGAGGTGGCGGTGGCCGAATCGGGCTCGGTGGCCCTGGCCATGCTGGGCGAGACGCGCTTCGACGCCATCGTGTCCGATCTGCGCATGCCCGATATCGATGGCGCCGCGCTGTGGCGGGCCGTGCGCCAGCACGACCCGGCCCTGGCCCGGCGCATGCTTTTCGTCACCGGCGACACCCTGTCACCCAGCGCCCGGGTGTTCCTGGACCAGTCGCGCTGCGCCGGCCTGGACAAGCCCTTCACCAAGGCCGAGTTGCTGCGCGCGGTGCAGGAGCTGCTGGCGGGGCCGGCCTGAGGCCCCCCCGGCCTACAATCATTCGAAGGCTTGGCCCAGCACCCACCCGTTCGCGGGGTGCCCCGGTCAAGCCCGTATTGAACTTGTCATCATCTGCTGCAATAGTGCGCGGTTCGGGTGTCGCGCCGCAGGCGCGCACCGCCTTGTTGAGATCGAAGGTGCCGGTTTGAATCCAATGTTGTCTGTTGGCCGTGCGTCGCGCACCTCGGTGCGCGGCTTTACCCTGCTTGAGCTGCTGGTGGTGATGGTCATCATCGGCCTGCTGGCAGGCTATGTCGGCCCCAAGTTCTTCGGCCAGATCGGCAAGTCCGAGGTCAAGGCCGCCAAGGCGCAGATCGACGGCCTGCAAAAGGCGCTGGACCAGTACCGCATCGACATGGGTCGCTACCCGAGCACCGAGCAGGGCCTGGCCGTGCTGGTCACCAAGCCCTCGGACGAGCCGCGCTGGGCCGGCCCCTATCTGAGCAAGGCCGTGCCCAAGGACCCCTGGCAGCACGAGTTCCAGTACCGCTCGCCGGGTGAGCATGGCGAATACGACCTGCTGTCCTTTGGCAAGGACGGCCGTCCCGGTGGCGAAGGCGAAGACGCCGATCTGGTGAGCTGGTGAACCCGGTGCCAGGCGCCACGCCATGCCTGACTTCCTGATACGCGTTTTCGACCCCGTGAATGGGGTGCAGCAAAGCCGGATCAGCGCGCCCGACCGCCACGCGGTGGCGGCCCAGCTGGGCGTGCCGCCGCAGCGCATCCTCAGCGTGCAGGAGGTGGGCTCGGCTGCGGCCGGCGGCACCAGGCTGTGGCCGGCCGCTCGCGGCACCAAGCGCTTTCCATTGCAGCTGTTCAGCCAGGAGCTGGCCGTGCTGCTGGACGCCGGCATCGCCCTGCTCGAAGCCTTGAGCACCCTGCGCGAGAAGGAATCCCGCACCGATGTGCAAGAGGCGCTGGACGCGGTGATCGCGATGGTGCGCGAGGGCCGGGCCCTGTCGGTGGCCATGCAGGCCCAGCCGGCGGTGTTCGACGAGCTGGTCTGCGCCATCGTCGCCGCCAATGAGCGCACGGGCCAGCTGGCCCTGGCGCTGAGCCAGCATGCCAAGTACCTGGCCTGGGTCGAGGCGCTGCGCTCGCGGCTGGTGGCGGCCTGCGTCTATCCGCTGCTGCTGCTGATCGTCGGCGGGGCGGTGATCATGTTCCTGCTGCTGTTCGTGCTGCCGCGCTTTGCCGGCATCCTCGACGGCCTGGGAGACAAGCTGCCCTGGGCCTCGCAGGTGCTGATCAGCTTCGGCCGTGTGGCCGGCGAGCACCCGGGCCTGGCCCTGGGCGGGGCGGCGATGCTGGTGTTTGCTGGCGTGGTCGTCTGGCGACATCCGTCTACCCATCAGGCCCTGGTGCACTGGGCCTGGCGCATGCCGGGCCTGGGCCCGCGGCTGCGCGTGCTGGCGCTCGCTCGGCTGTACCGCAGCCTGGGCATGCTCTTGGCCTCGGGCGTGCCGGCGCTGGCCGCGTTGCGCATCGTTCGCGGCGTGGTCGCGCCGCCCTGGCGTGCGCCGGTTGCTGCGGCCGCCGACATGGTGGCCCAGGGCGAACGGTTGTCGGCCGCCTTCGAAGCGCAAGACCTGGCCACGCCGGTGGCGCGGCGCATGCTGCGCGTCGGCGAGCGCAGCGGCGAGCTGGCGGCGATGCTGGAGCGGGCCGCCGCCTTCCATGACGAAGAGGCGGTGCGCCTGACCGAGCTGCTGACCCGCGCCATCAACCCCATCCTGATGCTGATCATGGGCGTCGTCATCGGCGGCATCATCGTGCTGATGTACCTACCAATCTTTCAGCTGGTGGAGCAAGTCCAGTGAGCGAGAGCATCATTGATTCGACCGCCCTGTCCAGCTGGCTGCCCGCCGAATCCGGCCCCTGGCATCTGGACTTCGAGCGCTGGCCGCAGGCCCAGGCGCTGCGCTGGCGCGCGGTGCTGGCGGCGGGCGCCAAGAGCGTGCCCATGCTGCTGGCCGACCGCGAGCCCGACCTGATGCTGCTGCAAAGCGTCGAGTCGCGCCTGCTGTGCCCGGTGCGCTGGTTGCGTGTCGATGCCGCAGCGCTGGAGCATTGGCTGGGCGCGGGCGAGGCCGACTTCCGCGCGCTGTCGGGCCTGGAGGAGTCTCTCGCCCAGAACGGCGGCATCAACAATGTCGACGACCTGTCGGCGCGGAGTCTGAGCGAGCAGGCCAATCCGGTCATGCGCCTGCTCGACGCGACCTTGTACGACGCGCTGCAGGACGGCGCCAGCGACATCCACATCGAATGCACGGCGCGCGGCGCGGTGATACGTTTCCGCGTCGATGGCGTGATGTCCATGGTGCGCAGCGTCGATGGCATTCCGGTGGCCGAGCAGCTGGTGTCGCGGCTGAAGGTGATGGCCGAGCTGGATATCGGCGAGCGCCGCCTGCCGCAGGACGGCCGCTTCAAGCTGCGCGTGCAGGGGCGTGAGGTGGACTTCCGCCTGTCCATCATGCCCAGTGTGTTCGGCGAAGACGCCGTCGTGCGCGTGCTGGACCGCGCCAATATCGAGCAGGAGCATGGTCAGCTGACCCTGGATGCGCTGGGCTTCGATGCCTCCGAGCGCGCCGCCGTGCGGGCCCTGGCGCGCCAGCCACACGGCATGCTGCTGGTCACCGGGCCGACCGGCAGCGGCAAGACGACGACGCTGTATGCCACCCTGTCCGAGATCCACACCGGCCAGGACAAGATCATCACCATCGAAGACCCGGTCGAGTACCAGCTGCCCGGCGTGGTGCAGATCCCGGTCAACGAGAAGAAGGGCCTCACCTTCTCGCGCGGCCTGCGTTCCATCCTGCGCCATGACCCGGACCGCGTGATGGTCGGCGAGATCCGCGACCCCGAGACGGCGCAGATCGCGGTGCAGGCGGCGCTGACGGGCCACCTGGTGTTCAGCACCGTCCACGCCAACAACGCCTTCGACGTGATCGGCCGCTTCATGCACATGGGGCTTGATCTGTACAACGTCGTCTCGGCGCTGAATGCGGTGCTGGCGCAGCGGCTGTTGCGGCTGAACTGCAGCCATTGCGCCAAGCCCTTTCTGCCCGAGCCCGAGGTGCTGGCGGCCCATGGGCTGAAGCCGGGCGAGGGCATATTCAGACGAGGTGACGGCTGCGGCCATTGCCGAGGTACCGGCTACAAGGGCCGGCGCGCGGTGGCCGAGCTGCTGAAGCTGGACGATGGCCTGCGCGACCTGATCGCGGCGCGGGCGCCGATGTCCCAGATCAAGGAGGCGGCACGCTCGCGCGGCATGCGCTCGCTGCGCAGCGTCGCGCTGGCGGCGGTCTGCCGCGGCGAAACGACTTTTGAAGAGCTGGATCGGGTGACCCTGGATGACTGAGCTGTCCCCCTCCACCCTCGGCGGCGCCTTGCGGCGGCTGCGCTCACGCTGGGCCAGGCCGCAGACCCTGTGGCTGCAGCCCGACGGCGTGCGCGAGCTGCTGCCCAATGGCGCGACCGCCGTGCAGCCCTGGAGCAGCTGGTGCCAGGCCCATGCGGGCGGCGCGGCGCAGGTCTGGGTCAGCGGCGCGCTGCTGCACCATCTGGTCAGCGAGGCCGGCATGCCGCTGGAAGACGATGCCGCGCTGAATGCCTACGCCGGCCAGCTGCTGGGCCATTACTTCGGCGCCGCCGCTAAAGCCTGGGCGCTGGCGCCCTGGCGCTCGGGCGAACGCAGCGGTGCATGCGCGCTGCAGGGCGCCGATCTGGCCCAGCTGCAGGCGGTGGCCCAGGCCCATGGCGTCGATCTGCGCAGCCTGCGCCCGGCCTGGAGCGTGGCCCTGGCCGCGCTGCAGGCCGGCGAGCCCGAGTGGGCACGCGCGCCACAGGCGGCGCTGACTTTTGTCGAGGGTCAGTTGTTGACCTGGGTCGGCCTGCAGCAGGGCCGCTGTGTGACCTTGCGCCATGCACGGCTCGCCGAAGCAACGCTGGAGTCGCTGGGTGAGGCGCTGAACCACCTGCGCGCCGAACAGGGCAAGGGGGCCGCCGTCGAAACGCTGGTGCTGGGCTATGGCCTGGCCGCGGCCACCTCGCCACCTTGGCCCGGCGTGCGCATCCTGGGCCGGCTGGATGGCGATGCCCCGACCCTGGCTCAGCTGAGCCTGCCGGCCAAGCCTGCCGGCGCGAACCTGCCCCAGCCCGATTTCCTGGTCACCGGCCCGCGTGGCAGCCCGCTGGGCTGGGCCCTGGCCGCCACCGGCTTGCTGGTGCTTGCCACCGCGGCCTGGTCGGCCTGGGAGAGCCATGCCGCCCGCGACGCCGCCCAGCAGGAGCTGGCCCAGCTGCAGAACCGTGCCCGTGGCCGCCCGGCCGCTGTGGCGGTCCCGGTGGCGCGCAACAGCGCTCAGGCGGGCTCGCAACAACAGGCTCAGCTGCAGGCTCAGCAGGAGGCCACCCGGGCCGCCCGCGAGGTCGCCGGCCTGCTGCAGGAGCCTTGGGGTCAGATCTTGAGCCAGGTGGAAGCCGCCGGTGGCAAGCAGGTGCAATGGCTGGGTTTCGACTACACGGCCGTCCGGTCCGAGCTGCGGCTCGAAGGCCTGAGCGCCGACCGCAAGACCGCGCTGGACGTGGTCGATCGGCTCAGCGCGCTGCCCGGCTGGCAGGACGTGGTGCTGAGCCGCTTGATGACCGGCGACCAGGGCCAGGCCGGCCTGAAGCTGGACGTCAGCGCCAAGCTCTTGCCACAGGTACTGACAGCGGAGGCCAAGCCATGACGCGCGGCGAACTGGTACGCCATCTGCGCCGCTTCGGCCTGCCCGGCGCCTTCGGTCTGCTGTGCCTGCTGGCGGCGGCCCTGCTGCTGCTGGGTCCGGCCCGCAGCTGGGATGTCCAGGCAGCAACCAGCCTGTCCGACGCCGATGTGCTGCGCGCCAGGCTGAAGCGCCAGCCGGTGGTGGCCGAGGCGCCGCAGGAAACCCAGCCCCGCCATCTGGTCGCCAGCCTGCCCGAGGTCAGTGACCGGCAGGCACGCCTGGGCGATCTGCTGACCTTGGCCTTGAAGCAGGGCCTTAACAGCAGCCGCACCGAGCACCGCATCACTCGCGACGACAAGCTGGGCCTGGAGCGGCTGCGCATCAGCATGCCGGTGCAGGGCAGCTATGCCCAGTTGCGCGGCTTCATCGAGCAGGCGCTGCGGCAAGACCCGGCCCTGAGCCTGGACAGCCTGAAGCTGCGCCGCAACAGCCCGGCGGCGGCCGAGATCGAGGCCGAGCTGGTCTGGTCCCTGCATGCGCGCTCGGCCATCACCGGAGCTCAGCCATGAAGCCGCGCCAGATCGCGCTTGGCACTGGCCTGGCCGCCACCCTGGCCGCCACTGTTTGGCTGGCCCTGAGCCCTGAGGATGAGGCCGTGGTCGCCACCGCGGGCACACGCCGCGACGCGGCACCGCGCGCCGCCGCTGCCAGCGCCCCGGCGGCCAAGACTTCTGCATCCAGCTGGCCCATCCGCCTGGTGGCCCAGCCGCGCGAGGCCTGGGCGCCGCCGGCCGATCCGCTGTTCGCTGCCTGGTCGCCACCTCCACCGCCGCCCCCACCGCCGGCTCAGCCCCCACCGCCGCCCCCACCCCCGCGCGCGCCCAACTTCCCCTACCAGCTGATGGGCCGCATGGAAGAGGGCGGCGTCGCGCAGGCCCTGCTGTCCGGTCCGCTGCGCAGCTTCGGCGTGCGTGCCGGCGATGTGATCGATGGCCAGTGGCGCGTGGAGCAGGTCGGCGCCACCGGTGTGAAGCTCGTCTGGATACCCGGCGGGCTGCCCCAAACTCTCAGTTTCAAACCCTCATGACACGCTCATCACCACTTTCCCCGACGCTGGGCATGCTGCTGCTGGGCGTGCTTGCGCTCCTGGCCTCCTGCGCCAACCCGGCGCTGAAGCAGGCCGACGAACTGGCGCGCGGCAACCAGCCCCTGCAGGCCCACGCCCTGCTCAGCACGGCGCTGGAGCAGGAGCCGGCCAACGCCAATCTGCGCGCCGCGCAGCTGCGCATGCGCGACCGCGCCAGCTCGCAGCTGGTGCTGCAGATCGATGCCTCGCGCTCCGCGCAACGCTGGGATGATGCTCACCAGTATCTCGAGCGCCTGCGGCAGCTTGAGCCCAAGCATCCGCGCCTGAATCAGCTGAGCAACGAGATCGTCCGCGGCCAGAAGCAGGAGCGCCTGCTGCTCGAGGCCCGCCAACTGCTGAAGGCCAACCAGCCGGCCAAGGCCGAGGCCCGCGTCCGCGAAGTCTTGATCGAGACGCCGGGCCATCCCGGCGCCCGTGCGCTGCAGCAGCAGCTGAATGACCGCAAGCCGCTGGAGGTGCTGAACACCGAGCTGGCGCCGGCCTTTCAGAAACCGGTGACGCTGGAGTTCCGCGAGGCGCCGCTGCGCAATGTGTTCGAGGCGCTGTCACGCAGCACCGGCATCAACTTCGTGTTCGACAAGGATGTGCGCGGTGACAGCAAGGTCACGATCTTCCTGCGCAACGTCACCCTCGACGAGGCCATGCGCGTGATCCTCAGCACCCAGCAGCTGGATCGCAAGCTGCTCAACGAGAGCTCGGTGCTGATCTTTCCCAACACCCAGGGCAAGCAGCGCGAGCACCAGGAGTTGATCACCCGCACGCTGTATCTTGCGAATGCCGATGTGAAGCAGGTGCAGACCCTGGTGCGCACCATCGCCAAGGTGCGTGACATCTATATCGACGAGCGCCTGAACCTGATGGTGGTGCGCGACACCCCCGAGGTGATGCGCCTGGTCGAGCGCCTGATCGCCTCGGTCGACCTGCCCGAGCCCGAGGTCATGCTGGAGGTGGAGGTGATGGAGCTGGCCACCGACCGTGTCGACGCCCTGGGCCTGCAATGGCCCGAGTCGGTGCAGTTCGGCCTGGTGAATCGCGACTTCGCCGGCAACGTCACCGGCCAGGTGCCTATAGGCCGGCGCAATGAGTTCCGCGCCACGATCGCCAACCCTGCGCTCTTGGCCACGCTGCGCGGCAACTCCGGCAACGTGAACCTGCTGGCCAATCCGAAGATACGGGTGCGCAACAAGGAAAAGGCCAAGGTGCAGATCGGCGAGAAGCTGCCGGTGTTCACGACGACGACGGCGGTCAATGTCGGTACCTCGGCCTCGGTCTCCTATCTGGATGTGGGCCTGAAGCTGGACATCGAGCCGACCATACAGCTGGACAATGACGTCAGCATCAAGATGGCGCTGGAGGTCAGCAACCTGATACGCCAGGTGCAGGGGCCCGCGGGCTCCATTGCCTACCAGGTCGGTACCCGTGTCACCAGCACCACCCTGCGGCTGAATGACGGTGAGACGCAGGTGCTGGCCGGCCTGATCAATGACGAGGACCGCCACACGGCGGCCGGCGTGCCGGGCCTGTCATCGCTGCCCATGGTCGGCCGCCTGTTCGGCCTGCAGACCGACACGCGCAACAAGACCGAGGTGGTGATGCTGATCACGCCGCGCATCGTGCGCAATCTGGCCCTGCCGGATTCGAGTTACACCCAACTGGCGGGCGGCACCGACAGTGCGCCGGGCGCCTTCAGCAGCCTCTTGCGTTCGTCCGGGGCCAAGGCCGGTGTCGGTATCAGCAGCGGTGGCAGCGCCGCCCCGGCCTTTGCAGTGCCGGCCGCAGTTGTCGCGCCGGCGGCCCCCGCCGATGAGGTGGTGCTGAACTTTGCCGTCACGCCCCAGGTGGCGCCGGGTGGCACCCTGTCGGTGACCTTGAAGCAGGACGGCGGCGCCACCATTCGCGGCGAGGTCGAGTTCGACCCCAGCCTGCTGGCACCGGCCCAGGCAGCGGCCAACACCGGCAATGGCCGCGTGCCCTTCGAGCTGGGCCCGCGCGGCGAGCGGGTGGTGGTGTTCCGCGCCCTGCCTGCCGCCAGCGGTCAGATGGTGGCGGTCAATATCGTCAGCGTTTCGGCCACCGGCCAGGGCGGCGAGGCGCCGACGGTGCGGCTCGACGGCCAGGGCTTGGCGACTGTAGGCAAGGCACAGTGACATGAGACCCCCGGCCCCGCGAGTACGCTGGTCCGCCCCCCGAGGGGGCGGCGATGCTTGCCGGCTCGACCGGCAAGCACATCGCCAGTGCGGGCCGGCTTGGGAGCGGCCCGGCGCTCGGCCCGCATCCCCTTGGGCGAGGGGCTTCACCCTGGTCGAGATGCTGATCGTGCTCGCCATCATGGGTGTGCTGGCGGCGGCGGCGCGGCCCATCCTTGAACTGTCGGTGCAGCGCAGCCAGGAGTTCGCGCTGCGTGAGGCGCTGCGCACGCTGCGCACCGGCATCGACGCCTACAAGAAGGCGGCCGAGGCCGGGCGCATTGCGGTGGCCGCTGACGCCTCCGGCTACCCGCCCAGCTTGCAGGCCCTGGTGCAGGGCGTGCCCGACGCCAAATCGCCCAAGGACATCAAGCTCTACTTCCTGCGCCGCCTTCCCCGCGACCCGTTCGCCGACCCCTCGGTATCGGCCGAAGACAGCTGGGGCCAGCGCAGCTCCGACAGCCCGCCCGATGCACCGCAGGCCGGCCGCGATGTGTTCGACGTGTTCTCGCGCTCGGAGCGCGTGGCGCTGGACGGCAGCAAGGTGAAGGACTGGTGATGAAGGCTTCCAAGGGCTTCACGCTGATCGAGCTGCTGGTGGTGATGAGCATCGTCGCCCTGCTGGCCTCCATCGTTGCGCCGCGCTACTTCGCCAGTCTGCAGCGCTCGAAGGAGACGGCACTGCGCACCTCGCTGAACGTGATGCGCGATGCCATCGATCAATACGCCGCCGACCGTGGCCGCTATCCCGAGAACCTGGACGAACTGGCCCAGGCGCGCTACATCCGCGCAGTGCCCGAAGACCCGCTGACCGGCAGCGTCGAGACCTGGGTGCTGGTCACCCCGCCGCCCGATCTGCCGCTGAAGGGTTTGCTGTATGACGTGCGCAGCGGCGCCGCCGGCCGCGCGGCCGATGGGCGGCTGTATGCGGATTGGTAGCTGGACAAGGCCGCAGGGCGGGTTTACTTACATCGGCCTGCTGCTGTTCGTCGCCATCACCGGTGCCGCCCTGGCCGCCCTGGGTCAGGCCTGGACCACGGCGGTGCAGCGCGAGAAAGAGCGCGAGCTGGAGTTCCGCGGGCAGGAGATCGCCAGCGCCATCCAGTCCTACCGCCTGTCCAGCCCGGCCCAGGCCAATCAGCCGCCGCAGTATCCGCGTAGGCTGGACGATCTGCTGGTGGACGCCCGCGGGCTCAAGCCGCGCCATCACCTGCGCCGGCTCTATCCCGATCCGCTCACCGGCAAGGCCGACTGGGTGCTGATCCCGGACCCGGCCAACCCGCAGGCCTTTCATGGCCTGCGCAGCCGCTCCGAGCAGCAGCTGATGCGCCGCCAGCGGCCCGACGGCACGCCGCTGCTGAAGGCCTCGGAATGGGTCTTTCTGGCCCAGGACGGTGCGCCTGTCGCACCAGCGCAGGGAGCCTCGGCTCCCGCCGGCAAGGCATCGGGAATTCCCTGACACGGAACGCAAGTTGGCTCCACCGCAAGGGCCAGGTATTTACCCCTAGCCCCCCTTGTTCGAGGGGTGGGCAACTCAGGATGTCAAGGGAATTTCACGCGCCCACAATTGGCTACTCAATGTTGTGGAGTATTTTCACCAATACTTCACATATTGCATCGCCGGGTTTGCTGATGCTTTGGTACCACCAGGGCTGCACAGCTCGCGCCAAACCGTGGTGTGCAACACCAAAACCATTGGTAAAAGGGCTTGAATATGAAGAAGATGTTGAAATCAGCGCTGGCTGCGGCCGCACTTGCAGGCATGGGTGCCGCGCAGGCAACCGTCATCACGTTTGATGGCCTGGCAGACAGCCCCACGGCGCCCAATATGCCATTCTTTGGCGTGGGTGACTACTTCGTCGACAGCGGCTTCTACTTTGAGCCCTTCTCCAACCAGGCCGGGGCCCAGATTGGCGATTTTGTGGGTGCCATTGTCGATGGCGCCGATGTGGCCAACACCTGTGCCAGCGTGGCCTGTCCGACGAACAATCCGACCAAGTTCTACACCGGCTTGAACGATGGTGTCCTGTACCTGGCTCCTGACGCCGGCGGCAGCTTCAAGCTGAACGGCGTTGACGCCAGCTTTGTCGGCGCCGGCGGCGAGGTCTTCCCGAGCACCACGCTGCTCCTGCGCTTCCAGGGCACCAAGGTGGGTGGCGGGACCATGACGGCCACGTTCCAGCTGCCTGGTCAGACCAATGGCGCCTTCGGCTTCCAGAGCTTTGCGCCGACGGCTGCCTTTGCCGCTCAGCAATTCACCGAGATGTACATCTTCGGTCTGGCCTGCAATGCCCAGGGCAGCTGCTCGGCCTTCTCGTCCGACAAGGGCCAGTTCGCGCTGGACAACCTCAATGTGTCGGCCATTCCCGAGCCGTCGAGCTGGTTGATGATGGGCCTGGGCCTCGCTGCCTTTGGCGCCTTCGCCCGCCGCCGCAACGCCGCCTGATCTGACGATCCGCGCTGCGATCTGCCGCACCAGCCACATTCAAGGAATTCACAATGAAACTTCGTCCCATTTCCCTGGCCGCCCTGGCCCTGTTTGCCGGCATGAGCACCCATGCCCTGGCCCAGGAACGCCGCACCTACATCGTCCAGCTGACCGGTGAGCCCGCCGCCACCTATGCCGGTGGTGTGGATGGCTATGCCGCCACCCGTGTCACCGAAGGCCAGCGCTTCGTGTTCCAGGCCGATGCCGTCCAGGCCTATGTCGGCTATCTGGAAGGCAAGCAGAAGAGCGTTGCCGCCATCGTCGGCAATGCGCCCATCCTGGCCACCTACACCACGGTGCTGAACGGCTTTGCCGCCAGCCTGACCGAGGCCGAGGTGCTGCAGCTGCGCGCCAGCTCGCTGGTGCTGGACATCCAGGCCGACGAGCCGCGTCAGCTGCTGACCACCACGACCTCCAAGTTCCTGGGTCTCAGCGCACCCGGCGGCCTGTGGTCGCAGACGGTGGGCGGCAACCTGAACAAGGGCGAGAACATCGTCATCGGCATCATCGACAGCGGCATCTGGCCCGAGAACCCCGCCTTCGCCGACCGCGTCGACGGCATGGGCGCTCCGACCCATGACCTGAACGGCACGCAAGTCTATGGCGCACCTGCGGGTTGGGCCGGCGCCTGCGTGCCCGGCACCGGCTTCAACCCCGCCACCCATTGCAACAATAAGCTGATCGGTGCGCGCTACTTCAATACCGGGTTCAAGGCAGCTAATCCGGTCTTGCACTGGACCGACTTCGCCGACTCGCCCCGTGACTCCGGTTCCGGCGGTCCCGCCGGCAATAGCGGCCATGGCGGCCACGGCACGCACACCGCCTCCACCGCCGGCGGCAACAGCCTGAACCCGGCCACCGTCAGCGGCATTGCCATGGGCGATGCCTCGGGCATGGCCCCGCGCGCCCGCGTCGCGGCCTACAAGGTCTGCTGGACCTACCCGAATGCCGCCGCCACCGATGGCACCGGCAGCCAGAACACCTGCTATAGCTCGGACAGCGTGGCCGCCATCGACCGCGCGGTGCAGGACGGCGTCAATGTGCTGAACTACTCGATCAGCGGCAGCCAGACCTCGGTCAATGACCCCGTCGAGCAGGCCTTCCTGCGCGCCGCCAATGCCGGCGTCTTCGTCGCCGCCTCGGCCGGCAACAGCGGCCCCGGCAATGCCGTCGCCCACGTCAGCCCCTGGCTGACCACGGTCGCGGCCTCCACGCACGACCGCTTCAACCAGGGTGATGTGAACCTGGGCAATGGCGCCAAGTACTCGGGTGCCTCGCTGAACGTGACTCCGCTGGGCTCGTCGCCGATGATTCGCGCCGAAGACGCCGGCATGGGTGGCGGCAACGCCAATCTGTGCTTCAGCTCCAGCCCCCCGGCCGGCCAGGTCCTGCTTGACCCGGCCAAGGTGAACGGCAAGATCGTCGTCTGCACCCGCGGCAGCAACGCCCGTGTCGACAAGAGCTTTGCGGTCGCCCAGGCAGGTGGCGTCGGCATGGTGATGGCCGACAACGGTTCCGGTCTGGTCGCCGAAGCCCACTCTGTGCCGACGGTGCATGTCAGCGCCGCCGACGGTGCCCTGGTCAAGGCCTACGCCGCGGGTGCCAACCCCACCGGCGCGATCTCGGCCTTCTACGCCGGCAGCGTGCCCGCCCCGGTGATGGCCAGCTTCTCGTCGCGCGGCCCGAACATGGGTGACGCGAACATGCTCAAGCCCGATCTGACCGCACCTGGCGTGGATGTGATCGCCGGCGTGACCTATGACCTGACGATGGCCGAGAAGGATGCCGTGGCCGCTGGCACATGGACACCGCCCGCAGACTTCGCCTCGTACCAGGGCACCTCGATGTCCAGCCCCCACGTCGCCGGCCTGAGCGCCCTGCTGAAGCAAGCGCACCCGACCTGGTCGCCGGCCGCCATCAAGTCCGCCTTGATGACGACGACGATGTCGACCTTGAACGACGGTCAGGCCGGCATGGCCAATGGTCTGCTGCCTTGGGCGCAGGGCACCGGCCATGTGGTGCCGAACAAGGCCACGGACCCGGGCCTGGTGTTCGACAACAGCAACATCGACTGGATCCGCTACCAGTGCAAGGCCAACCGGACGGCCGTCACCGCGACCGAATGCAGCACCCACGGCACGCTGGACGAGACCTACAACGTCAACCTGCCCAGCATCACCGTGGGCGCCGTCACCGGCTCGACGACCGTGACCCGCAGGGTCAAGAATGTGGGCGGTGCAGAAGCCACCTACACGCCGACCATCGTTGCACCGACCGGCTTCACTGCCGTGGTTGCACCGGCTTCGCTGACCCTGGCCGATGGCGCGACCGGTACCTTCACCGTCAAGTTGACGGCCGCGGGCGCCGCCGAGAACGTCTGGGGCTACGGCTCGCTGACCTGGAGCGATGGCACGCACAACGTCAAGATCCCGGTCACCGCACGCGTGGGCAGGGCCATCACCGCTCCGGCGGAGCTGACCGCCACCTCGGCTGCAGGCACCCGCCTGGTGACGGTCAAGACCGGCTTTGCCGGCCGCATGACCGCCAACAAGGGTGGCCTGAAGGACGTGGTCATGGGTGACCAGGCCAGCCTGGCCCCGGCCGCGCTGAGCTCACCCGGCCTGAAGACGGCCTGCACGAACGGCAACGATCTGGCCAACGTCAAGGTCTATAACGTCGCCATCCCCGCCGGTACCATCGTCGCCCGTTTCGCCCTGCGCGATGCGGACGTCGGCACCGCTGGTGATGACAACGACATGGGCCTGTTGACACCCGGCGGTACCTGGATCTATTCGGGCAGAGACGGCTCGAACGAGGATGTGCAGATTGACAGCCCGGCCGCCGGCAACTACAAGGTCTGCGTGGTCGCCTACGGTGGCGCTGCCAACATGACGCACCGCCTGTCCAACTGGGTGGTGACGCCCGCCGATGTGGGCGGCAAGTTCAACGTCATGCTGCCGGGTCAGGTCTATGCCGCGGGCACCTCGACGGTGGGCTTCGCATGGTCCGGCCTGGGAGCCAACGGCCGCTATGTCGGTGGCGTCCAGTTCAAGGACGCCGGCGGTGTGGTGCAGGCCACGACCGTGGTCCGTGTCGACACCGGTGCAGCGCCGCTGTCCGCATCGACCAAGGACCTGTCGCCGAAGGCGCTGTCCAAGCTGAACTGATGTGAATGAAGCGGGCCACCTCACGGTGGCCCAACCTTCAGGAGGCCGCAGGCGTGATGCTTGCGGCCTTTTTCATTTATTGCGTCGAGCTGGCCGGCCCGGCCTTGTTCAGCTGGCAGCGGCCGGCCACGCAGCTGGCGCCCGGATCGGGCAGGTACTGGCAGTTGGACAGCATGCCGCTGCGCGCCTGTTCTTCGGCCTCCAGCTTGGCATGGCGCTCGACCAGGGCCTTCAGCGCCGCTTCGTCGGTCTGCTTCGATGACCAGGCGAGATAGCCGCCCGGGCCGCCGCAGGGCTTGTGGCCCACGCCAATGCTATGGCACTGAGCCTGGCTGTCGCAGGGCGCGTCCCCAATCTGGGCAACGATGCGCGGCCACAGCGCGGCGCTGGTTTCTGGCCTGGCTGCTTCAGGTGTGCCTGCGCAGGCGCTGCCGAGCAGGGCCAGCAGGATCAGCAGCGGCGGGCGGTAGCGTGTGTTTGTCATGCCCGATGCTCGGGCATAGCGGGCGCGCTGGCAAGCGCTCGTCAGAAGCGGCCCTGTGCCCTCAGCATCAGGGCGGCTTCGCCCGGGGCGTCGGCCTGGTGGCCTGGCTGGCTGCGCAGCGCCAGCACGGCGTCCAGCCACAGCGCCTGGCCGCTGGCCAGCTGGTAGGGCCGGCCGTAGCTCAGCTCCAGCAGCTGTTCGCGACCGGTGGGCACCAGGCTGGCGATGCGCTGGCTGCGTTGTTGCATGCCAAACTCATCCAGGCCCGACACCACATTCATCTGCAGTTGGCCCGACACGGCACGCATCGGCTGCGAAAGTGACAGGGTCAAGCGGTCACCCTCCACCCACCGGTTGGCGCCGGCCAGGCCCAGCGACCAGGACTGGGTGCGCTGCGCGCTCAGCCCGGTGATCAGGCTGTCGGCACTGAGATAGCCGGGCGTGCGACCGAAGGCGGCTTGGGCGCCCAGGGCCCAGCCCGGCGCGAGCTGCCAGCCGGCGGCAAAGCTGATTGCCTGGGTGCGCGCCTGACCGGCCAGAGCCAGGCCGCCGCTGGACTGGCTGCCCAGATAGGCGCCACGCTCCTGCGTGCCCGACCACGACAGGCTCAGCGCGGTGTGCGTGAACTGGCGCTGCAGTTCGAGCACAGCGGCCTCGGCGCGGGTCGAGTCGGCCAGCAGGCCGAACTGGCCCTGCAGCGCCGGCTTCAGACTGGAGCTCAGCACGCCCGCCTTCAGGCGCATACCGCCCGCCAACGGCAGGCTGCCACCGGCATAGGCGGCGTTGGGCACCAGGCCCAGATAGGGGTTGGCCATTGCGCTGATGCCGCGCAGAGCTTCACCGGTGCCGGTGCCCGCCAGGCCGAAGTACTGACTCGCCAGACCGAGGCCGAAGGCCTGCTCCAGGCCGTCATCCTTGGCGCGGCTGACATAGCCGAAGGCGGCCAGCTTCTGCTGGCTGCCGCGGCCCAGAAACGGCAGCGGTGCGGCGGCGGGCTGCACTTCCGGCAGTTGCAGTGCCAGGGTGAAGCGGCTGCCATCGGCCAGCACCTGCTCGGTGACCTGCAACCGGCTGCTGTGCTCGGCCAGCATCTGGTCCAGCGACAGGGCCTGGGGCTTGATCACATTGGCGCCCAGATCGGCCTGGAAGTCGCGCTGGTAGTCGTCGAAACCGATCACCTTCAGGCCGCTGTTCTTGGCCAGGGTCCAGATGCCGCCCAGCGCCGGCGAAGGGCTGATCTTGCTGTCCAGCACCTTGATCGTGCGGCCGTTCCAGCTGGTGGTGGTGACGTTGCCGACCGGCAGCATGGCCTTCTCGACATTGATCAGGCCACGGCCATAGACCGCGTCGATGCCGGGCGCGCCCAGATCGGTGGCGGTGACGAACAGGATATTGGCCACCTGGTCGGCGCGCAGCGTCTTCCAGCGGCTCTTGATCAGCGCGGCGGCGCCGCTGACCACGGGCGTGGCCATCGAGGTGCCGCTCATGCTGGCGTAGCTGGTACCCAGATACGATGAGGTGAGGCCCACACCGGGCGCGACGACGAACCATGCCGCGGTGTCTCCGGCGCGGTTGCTGAACGAAGCGATGACGTTCCGGGCGTCCACTGCGCCGACCGCGATGATCTGGTTGTTGGCCCAGCTCTCCTTGGCAAAGCGCGCCGGCCAGCCGGGGTTGGCCAGCCCGTCATTGCCGGCCGCGGCGACGATCAGCAGGCCCTTGCCGATGGCATATTTCATCGCGCTGCTATTGCCCGCCTGACTGCCGCCCAGGCTCATATTGACGATGTCGGCACGGCCGACCACGGCACGCAGCGCGGCGTCGCTCATGCCGGTGTTGCCCGCGCCCTTGTCGTTGAGCACCTTCATCGGCAGCAGGCTGGCCTCGAAGGCCACACCCATCATGCCGATGCTGTTGCGGCTGGCACCAATCAGCCCGGCCACATGGCTGCCGTGGCCCTGGCGGTCCATCGTGTCGGTGGCGGCGCCGCTGCCGCTGAAATTGCTGCCGGTCAGCAGGCGGCCGCTGGCGGCGAACTCGCCGTGCTTGTTGTTCAGCCCCGTGTCCAGCACGGCCACGGTCACGCCCTTGCCGGTGGCGCCCAGCGCGTAGGCGGCTTGGGCCTTGATCTGGGTGATGTAGCTGCTGCGGGTCAGCTCCGCCGTGGCAGCCGCCGTCTGCGCTTGGGCCTGCGCCGCGGCCAGGCAGGCGAGGGCGGCAATGGCAGGACTCAGGGCGGTGGGGCGACGGTGCATGGCGGACTCCAGGATCTTGAAACATCGATCTGGGCAAGCGCCTGAACACAAGGTGATGAGACCTTGCGGCGGCCCCGCTGGCATACAGCACAGCGATGCTGTACTGGGTAGCCCGGAAGCTTTGCGTCTCCGGCTTTCGCCGGATTTGCCCTGGACGTCTGGCAGTGCGCCAGCGTCTTTGCCAATGGTAGGTGCTGGCGGCGGGTTTTGGGGCGGTTTGCCGAAGCGGCGCCGTGAAGGGCGTCACGCCGCCCGCAGGCAATCGACGATCTTCAGCCTTGCCGCCCGCCAGGCCGGCACAAAGCCGCCCAGCAGGCCCATGAACAGGGCGAAGGCCAGGGTCTGCACTACGATGCCCGGGGTCAGCTTGAACTGAAAGGCCAGCTCGGAGAAGGTCTGGAAGTTGGTGGTGGAGATGTTCACGCTTTGCATCAGCGCGGCAAAGCCCAGGCCGATCAGGCCGCCGACCAGGGACAGCAGCAGCGACTCGCCAAGGAACGCGATCAGCACCGCGCCGCGGCGGAAGCCCAGCGCGCGCAGGGTGCCGATCTCGCCGATGCGCGAGGCCACGGCGGCGAACATGGTGATCATCGCGCCGACGATGGCGCCGATCGAGAAAATCACCGACAGCGCCGTGCCCAGGATGCTGATGAAATTGGCCAGCGCCTCGGACTGGTCGGCATAGAAGCGCTGCTCGCGCTTGGGTTCGACGGTCAGGCGCGGGTCGGCGTCCAGCGTGGCCTTGATGCCGTCGAAGGCGTCGATACGGCCCAGGCGGAACACCACGCTGGAGAAGGCCTGGCGGCGGAAGGCCTGCATCATCTGGTTGGCGTCGCCCCAGATCTCGGAGTCGAAGCCGGTGCGGCCGGCATCGAATACTCCCACCACCACCCAGTCGCGGCCGGCAAAGCGCAGGCTGTCGCCCAGCTTGGCGCCCTGGAAGCCCTTGGCCACGGCCGAGCCGGTGATGATCTCCGAGGTGCCTGGCCGGAACATGCGGCCCTCGACCAGTCTGACCTGGGGGCGCAACTGCAGACCGATCTCGGACGTGCCGCGCACCGTCACATTGCTGGGCTTGCCGCTGCCGCTCTTGGGCAGATTGTTCAGCACCACCGGCTCCTTGCTGACCAGGGGCCGGCCCTCGGCGCTCAGCGCAATGCCGGGCAGGCTCTCGATGATGGCGGCCTGGTCCCGCGTGATGCCCGAGTTGATCTCGGCGCCGGCGCCCTTGCGCAGGACCATCACATTGTCCGGCTGGCCGGTGGCCACGAGCGTGGCGCGTATGCCCTCGCTCATCATCAGCACGGTGGCGAACACATAGACGACCAGGGCCATGCCGCCGGCCGTCAGCAGGGTGGTGACGCGCCGCACCCAGAGGTTGCGGGCGATGTAGGACAGCGGTATGGCTTTCATCTCAGTTCCCCACCGCACTGCGCGCGACCGTCGCCGCATGAAAGGTGAAGCGGCAGGACCGAGGGCGCGCCGGCCGCTGCGGGCTGAAGCCTTGTCCGGTCCTGGACGGACCGAACTCCGGCTTCTTTATGCCCGCTGCGACCGGCGCGCCCTCGTCCCTGCTAGGGCCCGGGTGCCCGTTCGCCAATCCGCAAGGCCCGCACACCAGGCGGGGTTGGGGGCCACCAGCGCATCCGCAGAGTGGGCGGGGGGCTGGCCACGGCGGGCATAAGGAAGCTGAAGGTCGGTCCGAAGGGACCGGCCCAAGCTTCAGCCCGTCGTGGCCGGCCCCCCGCCCACTCTGCCACCCCATGGCAGCGAAGCGCAACGCACGGCTACTCTCGGGCAAGTCGATCCGCTTCATTTCAGCACCCGACCTTCGACACGCTCAGGGCGAGCGGGCGGTGGGCGTCGATCACGCCACATGACGCAGCCCTTGAACAATATCGATACGGCTCATCTTCCACGCCGGCCAGGCGGCGGCCACCAGGCCGACGATCAGAGCGGCACCCATCTGCAGGGCCATGGTGCCGGCCGAGACATGGAAGCGCGGCAGCAGGCTGCCGACGGCGGCGCCGAAGCCACTGGCCAGCGGCAGGGTCAGCAACAGGCCCAGCAGGCCGCCCAGCAGGGCGATGAACAGGCTCTCGCCGAACAGCAGCTCGACGACGAACTCGGGCGGGAAGCCCAGCGCCTTCAAGGTGGCGTACTCGGCCAGGCGCTCGCGGGCCGTCATCGTCATCGTGTTGGCCATCACCGCCATGATGATGATGACGATGATGAAGCTGACCGCCTGTATGGCCACCAGGATGGCCTCGCTCATCGACACAAAGCCGAGCTGGAAGGCCTTCTCGGTCTCGGTCAGCGTTTCCGCCAGCGAGTTCTTGAAGGCGGTGTCGATGCGCTGCGAGATCAGCGCGGCGTTGTTCGGTTCGTTGATGCCGACGATGTAGACGCCCACCGTGTCCGCGCGATTGCCCAGGCGCTTGCGCAGGGTTTCGTTGATATAGGCCCAGTGGAACAGCAGCTGGTTCTCGTCGGTGCTGGCCTCGGCGCCGGTCCAGATGCCGCGTATCGTGAAGTTCCAGGTGCCGGGGTAGATCGTGCCCTTGATGGGCACCACGTCGCCGAGCTTCCAGCCGAACTTGTCGGCCAGCTTCTTGCCGACCACGCAGCCCTTGCGGTCGCGGTAGAAGGCCAGCTTCTCCTCGTCGGTCAGCTGGTACTCCGGGTACAGGGCCAGATAGCTTTGCGGATCGACCGCGAACTGCGGGAAGAAGTTGCGGGGCTCCTGGTAGATGCCGCCGAACCAGTTCGACCAGGAGATGCCGGTCACGCCGTCGATGGCCTTGATTCGGCCGGCATAGCTCAGCGGCAGGCTGAAGGTCAACGAGACGGCACTGCGCGTCACCAGCCGCGTGCTGGAGCTGCTTTCGACGCCGGCATACCAGGCGCTGACGATGGTGCGCAGCAGGCCGAAGGCGCAGATCGCCACCACCAGGCCGACCATCGTCAGGCCGGTGCGCAGCTTGTGGCGGAAGGCGTTCTTCAGCAGCAGCTTGAACAGGAACATGGTGGTTCGCCGATCAGGTCAGGCCGGAGCGTCGTCCACCAGCACGCCCTTTTCCAGGTGCACCATGCGCCGCGCCCGCGAGGCCGCCTTGGGGTCGTGGGTCACCATCACGATGGTCTTGCCGAGCGAGCGGTTCAGGTTGTCGAGCAGGCTCAGCACCTCTTCGCCGGTGTGGCGGTCGAGGTCGCCGGTCGGCTCATCGGCGACGATCAGCGTCGGGTCGCTGACCAGGGCCCGGGCAATCGCCACGCGCTGCTGCTGGCCGCCGGACAGCTCGTTAGGGTAGTGGTCCATGCGGTCGGTCAGCATCACCATCTCCAGCGCCGCCTGCACATGCTGCTTGCGCTGGCGTGACGACAGGCCGGTCAACAGCAGCGGCAGCTCGACGTTCTCGAGGGCGGTCAGCACCGGCATCAGGTTATAGAACTGGAAGATGAAGCCGACATTGGCGGCGCGCCAGTCGGCCAGCGCGCCCTCGCTCAGGGTGGCAATGTCCACGCCACCGATATGGATGCTGCCGGAGCTGGGCTTGTCGATGCCGGCGATCAGGTTCAGCAGCGTGCTCTTGCCCGAGCCGCTGGGGCCCATCAGCGCAACGAAGTCGCCGGCGGGCACATCCAGGTCTATGTTCAGCAGCACCGGGATCTGCTGATCGGCGCGGGTGTAGGCCTTCGAGAGGCCACGGATGCAGATCAGTGCCTCGTCACTCATTTCGCGCTGACGCTGACCTTGGCGCCCGTTTGCAGCCTGGCATCGGGCTTGAGCACCAGCCTGTCACCGGCCTTCAGCGCGCCGCTCACTTCCAATGCATCGCCCAGCTTGCGGCCGGTCTTGACCTCCACGGCCTCGACGGTCTGTGCGCCGGCCTCGCCCTGGATGCGCAGCACCAGCTTCTTGCCGTCGCGCTCCAGCACGCTGCCTGGGTTGACGGCCAGCACCTTCTGCTGGTCGGCCTCGCTGGCGGCCTGGGACAGAAAGCTGACCTTGGCGCTCATCTCGGGCAGGATGCGCGGGTCCAGCTTCTCGAACTGGATCTTGGTCATGACGGTCGCCTTGGCGCGGTCCACCGTCGGCACGATGCTGCCGACCTTGCCTCGCAGCCGCAGCTCGGGCAGGGCGTCCAGCGTGATCTCGACCGGCTGGCCTATGGTGGCCTTGGACAGATTGCTCTCCGACACATCGGCCTCGACCTCCAGGGTGCTCATATCGGCCATCGTCACCACCGCGCCCTGGCTGCCGGCGGCGCTGGAGAACGGCGTGATGATGTCGCCCACATTCGCGTTCTTCACCAGCACCACGCCGTCGAACGGCGCGCGGATCTCGGTGAAGTCCTGGTTCACCTGCTGCACCCGGGTTTGCGCCTGGGCCTGGGCGACGCTGGCCTGGGCCTGGGCCACGGCGGCCTGGGCGGTGGCCAGCGAGGCGCGGGCCGCATCAAAGCGGCGCTGCGTGGCTTCCAGGCTTTGGGTGGAGATGAAGCCCTGGCCCTGCAGGCCTTGGGCGCGCTTGAACTCGGCCTCGGCATTCAGCTGCTCCACCTGGGCCTGGCGCACACCGGTTTCGGCCTGGCGCTGCGCGGCCTCGGCCTGGCGCACGCCGGCCTGGGTGGCGGCCATCGCGGCCTGCACATCGCTGGCGTCCAGCCGCGCGATCAGCTCGCCCTTTTTGATCTTGCTGCCCTCGCGCACATTCAGCTCCAGCAGCCTCCCCGTCGCCTTGGAGGCCACCGCCGCACGGCGCTGGGCGACGACATAGCCCGAGGCGGTGAGCTGCACATATTGCTGCGACGGGTAGCTGACCAGTACGGCCGTGGCCTGCACCTCCTGCGACCGCGGCATCAGGGCCACTGCGGCAGCGCCGGCCAGCAGCAGGGCCACCACCGCCCAGCGCACCCAGCGGCGGCGCTTGCGCGCGACCGGCGCGCTGCGGTCTATCTTGAGCTGGTTCAGTGAGGTGTGCTCTGCCATGGTGCCGTGCGCTTGTGCTTGGAGTGAGCGCATTGTGCACGGCGCGGCCCGGCGGGGTGAATCGCTCGCTACCATCTGCATCCATGACGCGAACCGAGCCCGGCCCGACACGGCGCCTGCGCCCCCGACCGCCCCTGGGTGCCTGGGGGCTGCTGCTGTGCCTGGCCGCGCCGCTGGTGCTGGCCGAACCGCCGCCCTGCAGCGCCTCCAACACCCGGACCGAGGCCCTGCGTCAGCTCAACGATCTGCGTGCCCGGGGCGGGAGTTGCGGGGCCTCCGCTTTTGCCGCCGCCCCATCGCTGCGCTGGGACGAACGCCTGGCGCAATCGGCCGAGGGCTATGCGCGCGAGCTGGCCGAGCGCGACCAGATCGATCCGCTGCGCCACAGCGTGTTGCGCGACCGCTTCCGCGCGGCGGGCTACCGCCTGCGCCTGGCCGGCGAGAACCTGGCCGCCGGCCCCGAGCAGGTGGACGAGCTGCTGGCCCTGTGGCTGACCAGTCCGGCGCATTGCGCCAATCTGCTGGAGCCCCGCTTCGTCGATGTGGGCATGGCCTGCGTGCCTGGTCGTGTCAGCGGCGAGCCCTTCTGGGTGCTGCACCTGGGGCGCGGCGTGCAGGACTGAGCCTGGACTGAGGCCGGGTCAGCAGCCCTCGATGCGGTGGTCGATGATGCGGTCGCTGCGCTCGTTGACGATGTAGCGCACCACGCAGGAGAAGGTCACCGGGCCCGTCGGCCCCTTGAGCCGCGCCGACTTCGCATAGAGCAGGACGGTGGTGCCGTCTCGCGAGCGCGTGCTCGATTTCGGTGGCCCCAGTTTGGCAAACAGCTCCTGGCTGCGCGCGCCATGCCATTGGTCCAGGCTGCGGTCAAACTCGCTGCGGCGCTGTGCATCCGGCAGCGTGGGCGCCATCGTCGGATTTGGCGTGGGCGTGGGCGTGGGCGCAGACGTGCAGCCGGCGAGCAGGCCGATGACGACCGCAAGTCCGAAATGCCCCACTGCCCGCGTTTCCATGCCGATTCTCTCCATGCCCGTACGGGCCACTGCGGCAGTGTGCCGGCTCCCGAAGCCTGTGGCTGTATCCAATTGGAACCGCAGCAAGCGGCACCGATCAGGCGGCCAAGGCCGGTGCGCGGGCCTCGGCGGCCGGCCACAGCCGCACGATCAGCGCGACCGAGGCTGCGGCGGTGGCAAGTGCCGTGACGGCCAGCCAGCCCCACTGGGCCAGCACCAGGCTGCCCAGGGCGGCCCCTGTTGCCATGCCTATGAACATGCCGACGAACAGCACCGAGTTGAGGCGGCTGCGTGCGGCCGGGTCAATGCCGTAGACGATGGTCTGGTGCGCGATCAGCGTGGCCTGGAAGCCGAGGTCGAAACCTATCGTTCCGGCAACGATCAGCCACAGACTATGCTGAGGCGCCAGCAGGGGGGCCAGCGTCATCGCGGCGAAGGACAGCAGCACCAGTCCGGCACCCAGGCGGGTCACCAGTTCGGGCCCGCGGCGGTCGGCGAGGCGGCCCGCCAGCGGGGCGGCCAGTGCCCCGGCCGCGCCGGCCAGGCCGAAGGCGCCCGCCGCCGCGCTGCCCAGATGGAAGGGCGCGCCGTGCAGCATCACCGCCAGGGTGGACCAGAAGGCGCTGAAGGCGACCGCCAGCAGCCCCTGGGCGAGGGCGGCGCGACGCAGGCTGCGATGCCGCAGCCACAGGCCTGCCAGCGAAGCTATCAGCGCGCCATAACTCAACTGGGTGGTCGGCCGGAATCGGGGCAGGCCCCGCCACATCGCCGCGGCAATCAGGCCTATGCTGGCCGCGGCGATGAAGAACATCGCCCGCCAGCCCAGATGCTCGGCCACGAAGCCACTGACCACGCGCGACAGCAGGATGCCCAGCAAGAGCCCGGTCATCACCGTGCCGACGATCTTGCCGCGCTGCGCCTCGGGCGCCAGCGCGGCCGCTGCGGGAACGATGTCTTGCGCCAGGGTGGCGGCCAGACCTATCACCAGGCTGGCGACCAGCAGCGGGCCTATGGACGACGCGGCACCGCCCAGCAACAGCGCGACTGCCAGGGCGGCGGCCTTGGCCAGGATGACGCGGCGGCGGTCGTAGCGATCGCCGAGCGGGGCGAGCAAGAGGATACCCAGCGCGTAGCCCAACTGGGTCAGGGTCGGCACGAAGCCGATGGCGCGGTCGGAGGCGCCGATGTCCGCGCCGAGCACGCCCAGCATCGGCTGGCTGTAGTAGATGGCGGCCGCACCCAGGCCGGCGCCGGTGGCCAGCAGCAGCACCAGGGCCGGCGGCAAGGGCTTTGCTGTATGCGGGGATTGAATGGAAGACATCGGGCGATCCTGCTTGCGTGACGATGGCCAGAGTGTCGATGGTCGTGAAGTCGCTGGGTAGTCGCTTGCCTCGCACATGTTCTATACGATCAGCGTATGAGCACGGACCTCACCTCCTCATCTTCCCCAGATCGCCTCGCGCTGATGCAGACCTTTGTCACCATCGTCGAGGCCGGCAGCCTGTCAACTGCCGCCGCGCAGCTGGGCACCACCCAGCCGACCATCAGCCGGCGCCTGCAGGCCCTGGAGCGCTTGCTGGGGCTGGCCCTGCTGCAGCGCTCGACCCACACCATGAAGCTGACCGCCGACGGCGAACGCTGTTTCGAGCGCGCCAAGGAGCTGCTGGCCAACTGGCTGGCCTTCGAGGCCGATCTGCGCGGGGTTGGTGACGAACCCGAGGGCACCCTGCGCGTGCTCGCCCCCCATGCCTTCGGCCAGCAGCAGCTGATAGCGCCGCTGGCGGACTATCTGCGGCGCTATCCGCGGGTGTCGGTCGACTGGCTGCTGCGCGACGGCACGCCCAACTTCATCGCCGAGGGCATCGATTGCGCGATTCAGGTCGGCGAGGTCAGCGACCCGGCGGTGGTGGCGATCAGGCTCTCGGAAGTGCCGCGCATCGTCGTCGCGGCGCCCTCGGTGCTGGGTGGCGCCGCGCCGCCGGCACATGCCTCGGAGCTTGCCGGACTGCCCTGGCTGGCGCTACGCACCTTCTACCGCAACGAGATCGCGCTGACCCACGCGGGCAGCGGTGAACGCTGCCTGCTGGGCATCCAGCCCCGCATCAGCACCGACAGCCTCTATGCCCTGCGCAGCGCTGCGCTGCTGGGCCTGGGCGTCTGCGTGGCCTCGGCCTGGTTGTTGAGCGAGGATCTGGCGCAGCGGCGCCTGGTGCAGCTGGCGCCGCAATGGCAGGCGTCTGCGCTGCCCATTCACCTGGTCTATCCCCATGCCCGCTTCTATCCGGCGCGGCTGCGCCGCTTTGTCGAAGTCATACGGCAGGCCATGCCGGACGTGATTGGGGCGGCGGGGCCTGGCGGCTGAAGCGCGCGCTGCACGCGCAGCACGGTCGCATCGCCCGGCACCGGCTCCACCTTGAAGTGGAGCCTGCGTGCCAGCATCAACATTGAAGTGTTCGCCGCGGTCACCCAGCCTTCCATCGTCTTGTAGCCATCGCGCCGCGCCCGGCGCAGCAGACTGGCGAGCAGGCGGCGGGCGATGCCGGTGCCGCGCCAGTCTTCGGCCACGGTGATCGCGAACTCGCAGGTCTCGACATCGCCCGGAGCCGTGGCGACGTACTGCGCCGCCGCAACGATGTCGATGCCATCGGCGGCCGGAATCGTCACCACGAAGGCAAACTCGCGGCCGGGCTGCGGGCGCACCCCGCGCTCAAGGGCGATATCGCTGATGCGTTTCTTGTGCTGCATGAAGCGGCTGTAGCGCGACTCGGCCGACAGGCGCTCGAAGGCCTGCACAATCTCCGCCGCGTCGGTCTCGGCTATCGCGCGCAGCGTCACCTCGCGGCCATTGCGCAGGACGATGCGCCGCGGACGAAAGCGGGGCGGCGGCTTCACACGCGCAACTCGCGCCGCAGGATCTTGCCGATATTGGTCTTGGGCAGGGGCTCGCTGCGGAACTCGACGATGCGCGGCATCTTGTAGCCGGTCAGGTGCTGCTTGCAATGGGCGAGCAGCTCGGCCTCTGTCAGTGCGGGATCCTTGCGGACCACCACCACCTTGACGGCTTCACCGGAGCGATCATCGGGCACGCCTATCGCTCCGGCCTCAAGCACGCCGGGGTGCATGGTCAGCACATCCTCGACCTCGTTGGGGAAGACCTTGAAACCGGAGACCACGATCATGTCCTTCTTGCGGTCGGTGATGCGTATGCTACCGCGCTCGTCCATCAGGCCCATGTCGCCGGTGCGCAGCCAGCCGTCGCCGGTGAACACCTTGGCGGTTTCCTCAGGCCGCTTCCAGTAGCCCTGCATCACCTGCGGCCCGCGCAGGCAGATCTCGCCCACCTGGCCCAGTGCGACGGGCTTGTCATCGTCATCGAGGATGGCGGCTTCGGTGCTGGGCAGTGGCACACCGATCTGGCCGCTCCACTCCTGGATGGTGACCGGGTTGGCGATCGCCACCGGTGCGCTCTCGGTGAGGCCATAGCCCTCAACCAGGGGCACGCCGGCGCGCTCCTTCCAGCGATGGGCGACCACATGCTGCACGGCCATGCCCCCGGCCACCGCGAGCTTCAGATGATGCAGGTCGACATCGGCGAACTCCGGTGTGTCGAGCATGGCGCGGAACAGGGTGTTCACGCCGATGATGGCGGTAAAGCGCGTCTGCCTGAGCGCCTTGAGGAAGGCCGGCATGTCGCGCGGGTTGGCGATCAGCAGAATCTGCGCGCCCTTGCTGAAGAAGGACAGACAGCCGGTCAATGCGAACACGTGATACAGCGGCAGCGGAATGACGACGGTCTCCTGGCCGTCGATCAGATTGGGCGACATCCAGGCCGCCACCTGCAGCACATTGGCCACCATATTGCCGTGGCTGAGCATCGTGCCCTTGGCCACGCCGGTGGTGCCGCCGGTGTACTGCAGGAAGGCCAGGTCGTCGCGGGTCAGCGGCACGTCGTCGAGCGCCTGCGCACGGCCGGCGGTCAGCACCTGCCTGAAGTCCACCGCACCGGGCAGCCGCCATGGCGGCACCTGCTTGCGCACCTGCTTGACCACGAAGTTCGTCAGCAGCCGCTTCAGCGGCGGCAGCAAGTCGCCGGCCTGAGTCGTGATCACCCTGCGTACCTGAGTGGCCTTGATGACCTGCTCCAGCGTGTGCGCGAAGTTCTCCAGCACCACGATGGCCGTTGCGCCGGCGTCGCTGAGCTGGTGCTCGAGCTCGCGCGGCGTGTAGAGCGGGTTCACGTTGACCACCACCATGCCGGCGCGCAACACACCGAACAGCGCCACCGGGTACTGCAGCAGATTGGGCAGCATCAGGGCGACGCGATCGCCGCGCCGCAGCTGGGCCACCTGCTGCAGCCAGGCTGCAAAGGCGCGGCTGGCCTCGTCGAGCTGCCGATAGCTCAGGACCGTGCCCATCGAGTTGAAGGCGGGAAGGTCGGCAAAGCGCGCGCAGCTGGAGGCCAGCACCTCCTTCAGCGAAGCGAACTGTTCGATGTTGATCTCGGCCGGAACCCCCGGCGGGTACTGGACGAGCCATGGCTTGTGCATCTGTGCCGCTCCTTTGCCGCGGAACAGGGCCCGCGTGCGCGGCCAAGTATGCGGCCATGGCGGCAGCCCGGGGCTGCGCTGGAGCAAGGGAATGGCGCAATCGGTGGTGCGCGCCGGATTCAGGCCCAGGCCGCGCTGATCACCCCGCCGCCCAGGCAGACCTCGCCGTCGTAGAGCACGGCCGACTGACCCGGCGTGACGGCCCATTGCCTGTCGGCGAAGCTCAGCTTGAAGCCGGCGTCGGTGGGCTCGAAGCCGCAGGCGGCGTCGCTCTGACGGTAGCGGCTCTTCGCCGCGTAGGTACCTGTTGGCGGCGGGTGGCCGGCCGCCCAGCTGACGTCTTCGGCCGTCAGGGCGGTGTACTGCAGCCAGGGGTGCTCATGGCCTTGCACGATGTACAGCGTGTTGGTCGCCATGTCCTTGCGCGCCACGAACCAGGGCTCGTGCTCGCCGCCGCCGCGCGGCGCGCCCTTCTCCTTGACGCCGCCCACGCCTATGCCCTTGCGCTGGCCCAGGGTGTAGAAGCTCAGGCCCACATGCTCACCGAGCTTGCGGCCGCGATCGTCCTTGATGGGCCCCGGCTGATGCGACAGATAGCGGTTGAGGAATTCGCGGAACGGCCGCTCGCCGATGAAGCAGATGCCGGTCGAGTCCTTCTTCTTCGCGTTCGGCAGGCCGATCTCTTCGGCCAGTCGGCGCACCTCGGTCTTGGGCAGCTCGCCGACCGGGAACAGGGTGCTGGCCAGCTGGGCCTGGTTCAGGCGGTGCAGAAAGTAGCTCTGGTCCTTCAGCGGGTCCAGGCCCTTGAGCAACTGGAAGCTGGAAGCCCCCACGTCGCTGTGCTCCTGCCCCCCGAGGGGGCGCGAGCCGCCTTGGGACGGCCCGGCGGCGGCTCGGCCATCCACCTCACGCACCCGCGCGTAATGGCCGGTGGCGATCTTCTCGGCGCCGAGGCGCATCGCATGGTCCAGAAAGGCCTTGAACTTGATCTCGGCATTGCACAGGATGTCGGGGTTGGGCGTGCGGCCGGCCTGGTACTCGCGCAGGAACTCGGCGAACACGCGGTCCTTGTAGTCGGCGGCGAAGTTGACGTGCTCGATCTCGATGCCGATCACATCGGCCACGGCCGCGGCGTCGACGAAGTCGATATTGGACGAGCAGTATTCGCTGTCGTCGTCATCTTCCCAGTTCTTCATGAAGATGCCGACCACCTCGTGGCCCTGCTGCTTGAGCAGCCAGGCGCTCACCGCCGAATCGACGCCGCCGCTCAGGCCCACCACCACGCGCTGCTTCTTGCTGTTCATCACCATCGGCGGATTTTATCGGTCGGCCCCCAGCTCGGCCGGCGCGGGGCCTTTGTTCAGGCCAGTTTGGGCAGGCAGGCCTCCAGCAACCGCGCCATATGCACGCCGGCCTGGGCCGCGTGGGCCAGCACCGCCTCTATCGTGTCCGGCTGCTGGTGCTTGGAGCCGGTGGCGACATTGCAGATCGCCGACAGGCCCAGCGCGTGCAGCCCGGCGTGGTTGGCGGCAATCACTTCCAGCACGGTGGACATGCCCACCGCGTCGCCGCCGATCAGGCGCATGAAGCGGCGCTCGGCCGAGGTCTCCAGCGAGGGCCCCGGCGTTGCCACGTAGATGCCGCGCTGCAGCGGCGTGCCCAGCCTGGCGGCCTGCGCGGCGACAAGCTCCCGCAGCGCCGGCCAGTAGGCCCGCGACAGGTCGGGGAAGCGCAGGCCCAGTCGCTCGTCATTGGGACCGGTCAAGGGATTGGTGCCCAGCAGATTGATGTGGTCGTCGATCAGCATCACCTCGCCGGGGGCGAAGTCGGGGTTCAGCGCGCCGGCGGCGTTGGTGACGACCAGATGCCGGCAGCCCAGGCGCTGCATCGCATAGACCGGGCAGACCACGTCCTGCGCGCTCCAGCCCTCGTACAGATGAAAGCGCCCCTGCATGGCCACGACCTTGCGGCCTGCCAAGGTGCCAAGCACCAGCTGGCCGGCATGGCCAGGCGCGGTGGAGGTGGGCAGGCCGTCGATCTCGGCATAGGGGATGCGACGTGCGTCGCCGATGGCGTCCACCATCTGGCCCAGGCCCGAGCCCAGTATCAGGCCGACTTCCAAGCTTTCGCCCACGCCATGCCGCTGCAGCGAGGCCCTGATGCGATCCAGTCGTTCCATCATCTGACTCATCGGTGTTTCCCCGCCGTGCCGAACATCGCCGCAATCGCCGCCGGGTTGGCGGCGCAGACGCCCCGCTCGGTGATCAGCCCGGTGACCAGGCGCGCGGGCGTGACATCGAAGCCCGGATTGGTGGCGCAGGAGCTGCCGTGCGGGGCGATGCGCACGGTCTCCAGGCGCCCGTCGGCGGCAATGCCGCTGACCATGGCGATCTCGTCCGCCGAGCGGTTTTCTATGGTGATCTCGCGCAGGCCGTCGCTGACCGTCAGGTCCAAGGTCGGTGAGGGCATGGCGACGTAAAAGGGCACATCGTTGTCATGGGCGGCCAGCGCTTTCAGATAGGTGCCTATCTTGTTGCAGACGTCGCCATGGGCCGTCACCCTGTCGGCGCCGACGATGCACAGATCGACCTGGCCGTGCTGCATCAGATGACCGCCCGCGTTGTCGACGATCAGGCTGTGCGGCACGCCATGCCGGCCCAGCTCCCAGGCCGTCAGCGATGCGCCCTGGTTGCGGGGTCGGGTCTCGTCCACCCAGACATGCAGCTCGATGCCGGCGTCGAAGGCCTGGTAGATGGCCGAGGTGGCCGTGCCCCAGTCCACCGTGGCCAGCCAGCCGGCATTGCAGTGGGTCAGGATGTTCACCGGCCGGCCGGGGCGGCGCGCCGCGGCGGCCTTGATCAGGGCCAGGCCATGGTGGCCCAGGCTCTGGTTGATGGCCACGTCCTCGTTGCACAGCTCGGCCGCCAGCAGATAGGCCATCTGCCTGCGGTCCGCCACCGGCGCCGGGCGCAGCTGGCGGCTCAGTCGGTCCAGCGCCCAGCGCAGATTGACTGCGGTCGGCCGCGTGGCCAGCAGGCGCGCGCAGGCCTCGTCCAGCGCCGCATCCGAGGCCTCTTCGCGCATCGCCAGGGCCAGGCCGTAGGCGGCGGCGGCGCCTATCAGCGGCGCGCCGCGCACCCACATATCGCGGATCGCGACTTCGACCTCGGCGCAGCTGCACAGGCGCCGCGTTTCCAGGTAATGGGGCAGGGCGCGCTGGTCGATCACGCCGACCGCGCCATCGGGCTCGCGCCAGATGGTGCGCCAGGCTTCTCCGTTGATCAGCATCTTGACCTTTCAGCGCAGCATCGCGGCGACATTGCCGCCGTCGACGCAGATGATGTTGCCGGTGGACTTGGTGAGCTGGGCCGACAGCACGAAGGCCTGGGCCACATCGTCGGCCGTGACCTCCCGTTCCAGCAGATTGCCGGCCATGTACTGGGCCTCGCTGACGCCGCGCGCCTGGGCGCGGCTGGCGATCATCTGCTCGTTGAGCAGGCCCGAGCGTATGCGATCGGCATTGACGGCGTTGACGCGTATGCCGTCGCGGCCGTGCTCCAGCGCGTACTGCCGCACCAGGGCCAGGAGCGCTGCCTTGGCCGTGCCGTAGGCGCCGAAGTCGGGGCCCGGGTTGACGGCCTGCTTGGATACGTTGAACAGCAGCGCGCCGCCCATGCCCTGGGTCTGCATGATGCGTACCGCAGCCCGCGCGACGTTCTGGTGACCGAAGAAGTTGACCTCGAAGCTGCGGCGCAGTGCGGCATCATCCAGGCTGAGCATGCTGCCCTGGGTGGCCATGCCGGCGTTGGACACCAGCACATCGACGCCGCCGAAGCGCTGCACCACCGCATCGAAGGCGGCCTGCACCGACACGACATCGCAAACGTCGCATTGCAGTGCCAGCGCGTGGCGGCCTATCGATTGGGCGACGGCCTGCGCCGCATGGCCGTCAAGATCGAGCAGGGCCACCTCGGCGCCGCGGGCCGCAAAGGCCTTCGCGGTGGCCGCGCCAATGCCGCTGCCGGCGCCGGTGATCACGACGATGCGCCCCTGCTCGGGCGGTGGTTTGCTCTTGCCCAGCTTGGCCTGCTCGAGCGACCAGTACTCCATGTCGAACTCGTCGGCCTCGCCGACCGGCGTGTAGCGGCCTATCGCCTCGGCCTGGGTCACGACCTGCATCCAGCATTCGATGATGTCGGCATTGACCGCCGCCTCGGCCGCCGAGCGGCCCACGCCCAGGAGGCCCAGATGCGGGACGACAATGGCGCGCGGCAGGCGGTCCAGCTCGGTCTTGATGCCGCCCACGCGGGTGTTGTTGCGGCGGAAATAGCCGTGGTAGTGGTCCTGGAAGCCGGCCAGATGGCCGCGCAGGCTCAGTGCCCAGTCGTCTATCCGGCCCTGCTCGGGGGCTTCCAGCACCATGGGCCGGCCCTTCATCCTGATCACATGATCGGGCGTGGCCACACCGCGTTGCGCGGCCTTGCTTCCGCCCAGGCCGCGCGAGAAGGCCAGCGCCGCTGGTGAATCGCGCAGATCAAAGACCCAGTGCCGGCCCTGCAGCGGCGACTGCTCGGCATAGGCGGCACGCAGATGGGGGGCGATGTCGGCGATGCGAGCCAGCTGGGTTGGAGGCGCAACGCCCGGCTCGGCCGGGGCGGCGCGCGCGGCGATGAAGTCCTCGGCTAGGGTGACGAACGCTATCATCCGTTCGTAGCTTTCTTGTGCCGTGTCGCCGAACGAGAACAGGCCGTGCTGGGCCAGCAACAAGCCCTGGGCCTCGGGCCGTGCCTCGACGGCCCGGGCCACCACCTGGGCCAGCTCGAAGCCTGGCATCACGTAGGGAATCCAGATCAGCCGCTCGCCATAGATCTGCTGGCACAGCGACTCGCTGTCGGGCTGGTCGGCGATCACCATCGCCGCCACCGCATGGGTGTGGTCGATGTAGCGGGCCGGCACATAGGCGTGGAGCAGGGTCTCGACCGAGGGCGTCGGCGCATTGCAGTCGAGCAGGTTCAGCCGCAGGACATTGACCATATCGGTATCGGACAGCTGGGCCAGCTGCCGCAGCCGCTGCAGCGGGCCCAAGCGCACGGCGGGGTGGCCGGCCGGCTCGATCCTGGCCAGATCCCAGCCGCTGCCCTTGACGCACAGCACCTCGACCTCGTCGCCGAAGACATCGCGCTGGGTCAGCTTGACCGAGGTGTTGCCCCCGCCATGCAGCACCAGGCTGGGGTCGCCGCCCAGCAGCCGCGCCGAATAGGTGCGCAAGGCAAGCTCCGCCGGCACCTGCTGGTAGTTGTCGATAAAGCGCTGAGCTTCTTCGGGCTGCCACAAACTCTTCATGCTGATGCCTGCGGTTGAATAGCGCACAGCGTAGCGGGCCGCGGGCGCGGCGGCCAGCGTTGGATCAAAAAATGTGGGGTTCAGTCGCGCAGCTCGGGCGCATAGACGGTGGCATCGGTCGTCACCAGGCCCAGCGGATGGCGGATCCCGAACAGATGGTCCTCGACACAGCGCAGCAGCAGCGGGCTTCGGTGGCGTTCGACGCTGGCGCGGATCTCGTCCACCGTCATCCAGAGCGTACGCACGATGCCGGTGTCCAGCTGCAGGCCGGGCAGCTCGTCACCGACCGTGCCGCAGAAGGCAAAGCGCATATAGGTCACGTCCTCGCCGCTGGCCTGGCGGTGGAAGCGCGACAGATAGACGCCCAGCAGTGCCTCGGGCTTGAACGGCCGCATTGTTTCTTCCAGTGTTTCGCGCACCACCGCCTGCTCGGGCGACTCGGCCGGGTCCAGATGGCCCGCCGGGTTGTTGAGCTTCAGGCCCTCGGGCGTGTTCTCCTCGATCAGCAGATAGCGGCCATCCTGCTCGATGATGGCGGCGACGGTGACGCTGGGTTTCCAGCGCTGGTTGTTGTTGCTCATGGTTCTCTCGTGTCGTTCAGTCCCAGCGCGCCATTGACCATGGCCAGTATCGTCTCGCGCGCCTGCGCGAACTCCTCGCCATCGGGCGTTGGTTTGCCCAGCAGCATGCCGGTCTGCCAGGCGAAGTCGGCATAGGTCTGTGTCATCGCCCAGAGCGTGAACAGCAAGTGGGGCACCGGCACGCGCTTGATCTGGCCCGCGGCCATCCACTGCTCCAGCAGGGCCGTCTCTGCCTTGAAGGCCGGCAGCAACTTGGCCTCGATGTCGGCCGCGCACATCGGCGCCTGGGCCATGATCTCCAACGCGAACAGGCGTGAGCCGGTCGGGTTGGTGAACGAGAACTGGAGCTTTTGCGTCACATAGCGCTCCAGTGCCTGGCGCGGCGTCGAGGCCGGATCGGCCAGCTCGCTGAGGTCCTGCACCCAGGCATCGAGCACGTCGTTGAAGACGCGCCGGTACAGCGACTCCTTGGTGGCGAAGTAGTACAGGAGGCTCTGCTTGGACATGCCGGCGCCGGCCGCAATGTCGTCCACCGACACGCCCTCGTAGCCATGGCGGGCGAAGCGCTCCTGCGCGGCGGCCAGCAGCTTGGTCTCTATCGCCTGGCGCTTGGTGTTGCGGGTCTCACTCATCCAATGGTGTCTCGTTCATTGCCGCTGACCCTAAGCAAACCGGTGGTTGCAAGGCCTAGGTGTTTCGCCCTATAGGCCAAATGCTGCACATATCTGACCATTTGGTCAAATTCAGCCAGGAGTCCTCCGATGAGCGAAGCCAAGCAACCCGATGTGCGCGCCGGCCGACTGAGCCCGGCCCAGCTGAAGCAGAACTTCTGCGATGCTCATCCGCCGCTGAATGCGGTGCAGGCCAATATCGAGGCCGAGCGCTGCTACTACTGCTTTGATGCCCCCTGCCAGACCGCCTGCCCGACCGGCATCGACATCCCGACCTTCATCCGCCGCATTGCCGACGGCAATCTGCGCGGCGCGGCCAAGGCCATCCTGGAAGAGAACCCGCTGGGCGGCATGTGCGCGCGGGTCTGCCCCACCGAGGTGCTATGCGAACAGGCCTGCGTGCGCAACACCAATGAGGACAAACCGGTCGAGATCGGCATGCTGCAGCGTCACGCGACCGATGCGCTGCTGGCCAACCCGGGTAAGCCGCTGTTCGTGCGCGCCGCCGAGACGGGCAAGCGCGTCGCCGTCGTCGGCGCCGGTCCGGCCGGCCTGGCCTGCGCGCACCGGCTGGCGCTGCTGGGTCATCAGGTCAGCCTGTTCGATGCAGCACCAAAGCCGGGCGGGCTTAACGAATATGGGCTGGCGACCTACAAGACTGTCGACGACTTTGCCCAGCGCGAGATAGCCTGGCTGCTGTCGGTGGGCGGCATCACGGTGCACTGCAATCAGGCGCTGGGGCGTGACATCCATCTGAACCAGCTGACGGACGAGTTCGACGCCGTGTTCCTGGGCCTGGGCCTGGGCGGCGTCAACGAGCTGGGCCTTGACGGCACCGATCTACCCGGCCTGCGCCCGGCAGTGGACTTCATCGCCGAGCTGCGCCAGGCCACCGACTACGCCGCGCTGCCGGTGGGCCGCAGGGTGGTGGTGATAGGCGGCGGCATGACGGCGGTGGATGCCGCTGTGCAATCGCGCAAGCTCGGTGCCGACGAGGTGACCATCGTCTACCGCCGTGGCCCCGAGGCCATGGGCGCCAGCGGCCACGAGCAAAGCTGGGCCAAGGAGAACGGCGTGCGCATCGTTCACTGGGCCGCGCCCAAGGCGGTGCTCAGCGAGGCCGGCGTCTTGAGTGGCATGGAGTTTGCGTGCACCACGCTGCAGGAGGGCAGGCTGATTGAAACCGGGGAACGCTTCACCTTGGCCGCCGACTGGGTGCTGGGCGCCATCGGCCAGAGCTTTGTGGCCAGCGCGCTGGAGGACAGCGGCCTGGAGCTGCAGGGTGGGCGCATCAAGACCGATGCCGAAGGCGGCACCAATCTGCCCAAGGTCTGGGCCGGTGGCGACGCACGCTTCGGCGGCCGCGACCTGACGGTGGAGGCGGTGCAACACGGCAAGCTGGCCGCCGCGGCCATCCACAGCCACTTGGTCAAGTCTTGATTCATACCTGACCCCGCATCAAAGAGCAGGAGCAAAAAAATGGCAGACCTGAGCAGCACCTTCGTCGGCATCCGCAGCCCCAATCCCTTCTGGCTGGCCTCGGCCCCGCCGACCGACAAGGAAGTCAATGTCCAGCGCGCCTTCGAGGCCGGCTGGGGCGGCGTGGTCTGGAAGACCGTCGGCGAAGACCCCTGCGTCGTCAACGTCCACGGCCCGCGCTACGGCGCCATCTACGCCGCCGACCGCCGCGTCATCGGCTTCAACAATATCGAGCTGATCTCGGACCGGCCCTTGCGCACCAATCTGGACGAGATGGCCCGCGTCAAGCGCAACTGGCCGGACCGCGCCGTCGTTGCCTCGGTGATGGTGCCCTGCACCGAGGCCGCCTGGAAGAACATCCTGCCGATGATCGAGGACACCGGCTGCGACGGCGTCGAGCTGAACTTCGGCTGCCCGCATGGCATGAGCGAGCGCGGCATGGGCTCGGCCGTCGGTCAGGTGCCCGAGTACATCCAGATGGTCACCGAGTGGTGCAAGCAGTATTCCAGGCTGCCCATCATCGTTAAGCTCACCCCCAATATCACCGACGTGCGCCAACCGGCCCGGGCGGCCAAGAAGGGCGGGGCCGATGCTGTGAGCCTGATCAACACCATCAACTCCATCATGGGCGTGGACCTGGAGGCGATGGCGATGATCCCGAACACCGCCGGCATGGGCTCGCACGGCGGCTACTGCGGCCCCGGCGCCAAGCCGATCGCGCTGAATATGGTGGCCGAGATCGCCCGTGACCCGCTCACGGCCGGCCTGCCGATCTCCGGCATCGGCGGCATCACCACCTGGCGCGACGCGGCCGAGTTCATCGCGCTGGGCGCCGGCAATGTGCAGGTCTGCACCGCCGCCATGGTCTACGGTTTCAAGATCGTCGAAGACCTGTGCGACGGCCTGTCCAACTTCATGGACGAGCAGGGCTACCAGAGCGTGGAGCAGATGACAGGCCGCGCGGTCAAGACCGTGACCGACTGGAAGCTCCTGAATCTGAACCACGTCGAGAAGGCCGTCATCCACCAGGACGCCTGCATCCAGTGCGGCCGCTGCCATGTGGTCTGCGAAGACACCTCGCACCAGGCGATCAGCGCCACCAAGGACGGCAAGCGCTTCTTCGAGGTCAAGGAAGAGGAATGCGTGGGCTGCAATCTCTGCGTGGCGATCTGCCCGGTGCCGGGTGCCTTGAGCCTGCGGGCGCTTGCGCCTGGCGAACTCGATAAACGCACCGGCAAGGCGGTCAGCGGCCAATACGCGAACTGGACCACGCACCCCAACAACCCGTCGGCCGTGGTGTAGCCCGGATGCAATCCGGGAGCCACCGTTCCGCCGCACCGCAAACCCCGGATTGCATCCGGGCTACGGCGTAAACACTGTTGCGGCCGATCGCTGCTGCGGCGTACCTTCAAACACCCATTCACTCACAGGAAGCCAGCATGATGATGAATACGCGTCGATTCGCTCTCCTTGCCGCCAGTGCCGCCGCGCTGATGTCGCTGGTGCCGGCCGCCATGGCACAGGCCAAGCTGAAGGTGGCAGGCATCTACACCGTGCCCTTCGAGCAGCAATGGGTGAGCCGCCTTCACAAGGCGCTGCTGGCGGCCCAGGCCCGCGGCGAGATCGAATACAAGGCCAGCGAGAACGTCGCCAACCCCGACTACGAGCGGGTGATGCGCGAGTACGCCACCGGTGGCAACCAGCTGATCGTCGGCGAGGCCTTTGCCGTGGAAGCCGCGGCCCGCAAGGTGGCCAAGGACTTCCCCAAGGTGTCCTTCCTGATGGGCTCGTCGGCCAAGCCGCAGGCACCGAATTTCTCGGTGTTCGACAACTTCATACATGAGCCCTCGTACCTGGCGGGCATGGTGGCGGCGGGCGTCAGCAAGAGCGGCAAGATCGGCCTGGTCGGCGGCTTCCCGATTCCCGAGGTGAACCGGCTGATGAATGCCTTCATGGCCGGCGCCAAGGAGATCAACCCGAAGATGCAGTTCTCGGTCAGCTTCATCAACAGCTGGTTCGATCCGCCCAAGGCCAAGGAAGCGGCCTTCGCGATGATAGACAAGGGCGCCGACGTGATGTATGCCGAGCGCTTCGGCGTCAGCGACGCGGCCAAGGAGCGCGGCAAGCTGGCCATTGGCAACGTCATCAACACGCAAGACAAGTACCCCGACACCGTGGTCGCCTCGGCGCTGTGGCATATGGAGCCGTCGATAGACCGCGCCATCAAACTGGTCAAGGAGGGCAAATTCGCCCCCGAGGACTACGGCGTCTATTCGATGATGAAGCACAAGGGTTCAGAGCTGGCCCCGCTGGGCACGTTCGAGAAGAAAGTGCCGGCCGATGTGGTGACCAAGATGCGCGCCAAGGAGAAGGCCATTCTGGATGGCAGCTTCATTGTCAAGATCGACGACAGCCAGCCCAAGGCTGCTTTCAACTGATCGCTGACCTGGTGCCTGCATGACTGATAGCGCATGGGCCGAGCGCCGGGCCGCTCCCAAGCCGGCCCATGTCCCCTTGGGGGACCGACCGATGTATTCGTCGGGCGAGGGGCTCCATACCACTGTGCTTCGCATGCAGGGCATCACCAAACGCTTTGGCGAGCTGGTGGCCAACAACAAGATTTCGCTGGAGCTTGGCTCCGGCGAGGTCTTGGCCCTGCTGGGCGAGAACGGCGCCGGCAAGTCCACCCTGATGTCGATACTGTTCGGCCACTACTCGGCCGACGAGGGGCACGTTGAAGTCTTCGGCCAACCGTTGCCGCCCGGTGACACCCGTGCGGCGCTGGCCGCCGGCATCGGCATGGTGCATCAGCACTTCACCCTGGCTGACAACCTCAGCGTGCTCGACAACGTGATGCTCGGCAGCGAGAGCTTGGGCGCACTGAAGAGTGCGCGTGCCGAGGGGCTGGCCCGGTTGAAGGCCGTGGCTCAGCGCTCGGGCCTGCCGGTCAATCCGCAGGCCCTGGTCGGCAGCCTGTCGGTCGGCGAGCGCCAGCGCGTCGAGATCCTCAAGGCGCTGTACCGCGGCGCGCGCATCCTGGTGCTGGACGAGCCCACCGCCGTGCTGACGCCGCAGGAGGCCGATTCGCTGTTCGTCACGCTGCGCCAGCTGGTGGCTGAAGGGCTGGCGGTGATCTTCATCAGCCACAAGCTGCACGAGGTGATGGCGATCTCGCACCGGGTGCTGGTGCTGCGCGGTGGCACGGTGGTGGCGCAGGCCAACACCGCCGACACCGACAAGGCCGAACTGGCGCGCTGGATGGTGGGGCAGTCGGTGGTGTCGCTGCAACGCGAGGCGGCGGTGCTGAAGCCCGATGCGCCACTGCGGCTGAGCCTCAAACAAGTCAACGCCAGCGACGGCCATGCCGCGTTGCGCGAACTGAATCTGGATCTGCGTGCCGGAGAGATCGTCGGCATTGCCGGTGTCTCGGGCAATGGCCAGACGCTGCTGGCCGATCTGCTGTTCGGCCTGCTGCCGGCCAAGGGCGGTACGCTGCACGTCGATGGTCAGCCGCTGGCCCGCACGCCCGCCCGCATCGTCGCCCAGGGCCTGGCGCGGATTCCGGAAGACCGCCAGGCGGTTGGCATCGTCGGCGATCTGGCTATCTGGGAGAACGCCTGCGCGGAAGGGCTGCGCACGCCTGTGTTCTCGCGCTGGGGCTGGATACACCGCCGCGCCGCGCGGGCCTATGCGAGTGCGGTGCTGCAGGCCTTCGATGTGCGTGGCGCAAGTCTTGATCGCCGCACCCGCGCGCTGTCCGGCGGCAATATGCAGAAGCTGATTCTGGGCCGCGTGCTGCGCCGGCCTGGCGGTGCGTCGGCCGGCGTGATCATCGCCCACCAGCCGACCTGGGGGCTGGACATCGGCGCCGTCAATTTCGTGCATGCCCAGCTGCGTGCCGCGCGCGATGGCGGTGCGGCAGTCTTGCTGATTTCCGACGATCTGGACGAGATCGAGCTGCTGGCCGACCGCATCGCGGTGATGCACCACGGCCAGCTGAGCGCGGCCCTGCCCAGTGGCGACTGGAACCGTGAGCGCCTGGGCTTGGCGATGGCAGGAGCAACCCATGCGGCTTGAGGCGCGCAGCCATGTCGGCCCCCATTTGCTGTTGATCGCGGGACTGGCCTCTTTCGCCGCCGTGATGCTGATCGCCGCGCTGCTGGTCGCCGCCGCCGGCGCGCCGGTGGCCCAGACCTTTGCGCTGCTGATACAGGGCGCCTTCGGCTCGGTGTTCGCCTGGAGCGAAACGCTGACACGCTCGATCCCGCTGATGCTGACCGGTCTGGCCGCCACGGTGGCCTTCAAGGCGCGCTTGTTCAATATCGGCGGCGAGGGCCAGTTGTACGGCGGCGCGCTGGCGGCGGTGGCCGTTGGCGGCCTGCACGATGGCGTGGGCCTGGCCACCCCCGGCCCCCTGCTGTTCACTGCCATGATGGCGGCCGCGATGCTGGCAGGTGCCCTGCTGCTGCTGGGCCCGGCGCTGATGAAGCTGCGCTTCGGTGTCGACGAGGTGGTCAGCACCCTGCTCCTGAACTTCATCGTGCTGCTGGGCGTCGGCGCGATGCTGGACGGTGCGATGAAAGACCCGCTGGCCATGGGCTGGCCGCAGAGCGTGGCGCTGCAGCCGGAGCTGGAACTGGCCAAGCTGGTCGAGAAGACGCGGGTGCACACCGGGCTGCTGTGGAGCGTCGGTGCGGCCCTGCTGCTGTGGGTGATCATGCGGTTCACGACGCTGGGCTTCGACATCCGAGCGCTGGGCGCGAACTCGCGGGCTGCTGCATTTGCCGGCGTGCCGGTGACGCGTACCGTGGTGCTGGTCGCCCTGCTGTCCGGCGGCCTCGCAGGTTTGGCCGGCGCGATTGAGGTGGCCGGGCGCACCAGCTACGTGACCCTGGACATGTCGCCGGGCTATGGCTACAGCGGCATCGTGATCGCGATGCTGGCGGGCCTGCATCCGCTGGCGGTGGTCGGTTCCAGCGTGCTGGTGGCCGGCGTTCTTGTGGGGGCCGACAGCATGAGCCGGCAGATTGGGGTGCCCAGCTATCTGGCCGATGCGGTCGTGGCCTCGGCCCTGCTGGTGGTGTTGGTCGCGGCGATGCTGACGCGCTACCGGGTGCGCCTCGATGTGAAGGCCACCGCATGAGCGACGTGTTGGACATGCTGACCACCATCCCCTTCTGGGTTGCCGTGCTGCGCGTGGCCACGCCGCTGATCTTCGGCACCTTGGGCGTGTTGCTGTGCGAACGCTCCGGCGTACTGCATCTGGGCATCGAAGGCCTGATGGTCGTAGGCGCCTTCTCTGGCTGGTACGCCGTCTTCCTCGGCGCGCCGCTGTGGGGTGGAGTCATCGCGGCCGCAGCAGTCGCCGCCATCTTCGGCCTGCTGCACGCGCTGCTGACGGTCGGCCTGGCCCTGTCCCAGCACGTCGCCGGCCTGGGCCTGACGCTGCTGGGCACGGCGCTGAGCTATTTCAGCTACCGTGTCGCCTTCCCCAAGGTCAACACCCCGCCGACGATCACGCCGTTTGCCGAGATGTCATGGCTGCCGATTCCGGTGCTGCAGCAGCAGACGCCGCTGACGCTCTTGGCCCTGCTGCTAGTGCCGCTGATCGGTTACGGCCTCTACCGCACGCCGGCCGGGCTGGCCCTGCGCATGGTCGGCGAGAGTCCGCAGGCGGTGGAGAGCCAGGGCATCTCGGTGGCCAAGGTGCGCACCACGGCCATCGTGCTCGGCTCGGCGCTGATGGGCGTGGCGGGTGCCTTCCTGACGCTGTCGGCCTTTAACTCCTTCTACTTCAATATGGTCAACGGCCGTGGCTGGGTCTGCGTGGCCCTGGTCGTGTTCGCCGCCTGGCGGCCGGGCAAGGCGCTGCTGGGGGCGCTGCTGTTCGCCTTCTTCGATGCGCTGCAGCTGCGCCTGCAGCAGGCTGATGGGGGTGAGGCCGGCGGCCTGCCCTACCAGTTCTATCTGATGCTGCCCTATCTGCTGTCGATCGCGGCGCTGATCGTCGCCTCGCGCCGATCGGCCACGCCGCAGGCCTTGATGAAACCCTATATCAAGGGAGAGCGCTGAACCATGTCACAACTCGATCTGTTGATCACCAACGCGACCCTGGCCGATGGCCGCCGCAACATCGGCGTGGCCGTGCGCGAGGGCCGCATCGTCGAAGTCAGCGAGGGCCTGCAGGCGCCGGCTCACGAGACGATCGATGCCCGGGGCCTGTTGCTGAGCACGCCGTTCGTCGATGCGCACTTCCATATGGACGCCACGCTCAGCTACGGCCTGCCCCGCGTCAACCAGAGCGGCACCCTGCTGGAGGGCATCGCGCTGTGGGGCGAGCTGAAACCGCTGCTGACGCAAGAGGCGCTCGTCGAGCGTGCGCTGGCCTACTGCGACTGGGCGGTGGCCAAGGGCCTGCTGGCGATACGCAGCCACGTCGACGTCTGCGATGACCGGCTGCTGGCCGTCGAGGCGTTGCTGGAGGTCAAGAAGCGCGTCGCGCCCTATCTGGACCTCCAACTGGTCGCCTTTCCGCAGGACGGCGTGCTACGCAGCGCGACTGCGCTGGCCAACCTGCGGCGTGCGCTCGATATGGGCGTCGATGTCGTCGGCGGCATCCCGCACTTCGAGCGTACGATGAGCGACGGTGCCGCCAGCGTCAAGCTGCTGTGCGAGGAGGCCGCAGCACGCGGCCTGCGCGTGGACATGCATTGCGACGAGTCGGACGATCCGCTGTCTCGGCACATCGAAACCCTGGCCAGCGAGTCGCATCGCCTGGGCCTGCACGGCCGCGTCACCGGATCGCATGTCACCAGCATGCATTCGATGGACAACTACTACGTGTCCAAGCTGATTCCGCTGATACGCGAATCGGGTGTGTCCATCATCGCCAACCCGCTGATCAACATCACACTGCAGGGCCGGCACGACAGCTACCCGAAGCGCCGCGGCATGACCCGCGTGCCCGAGCTGCTGGCGGCCGGCGTGCCTGTCGCCTTTGGCCATGACTGTGTGATGGACCCCTGGTACAGCCTGGGCAGCGGCGACATGCTGGAAGTCGCCCACATGGGCCTGCACGTCGCACAGATGACCGGCCAGGCGGCGATGCGCCAGTGCTTCGAGGCCGTCACCGGCACGCCTGCCAAGATTCTGGGTCTTGAGGGCTATGGCATAGCCGCCGGCTGCCATGCCGACCTGGTGCTGCTGCAGGCGCGCGATCCGGTCGAGGCGCTGCGGCTGCGTGCCACGCGGCTCAAGGTCTGGCGCCGCGGCAAGCTGGTCGCGCAAGGCCCGGCCGCCACGCACCAGCTGCATCTGGACGGCCGGCCCGGCCAGATCGATTTCATGCCCCTGCAGTAGAAGTCCAACACCACAAGATCAACAGGAGAGCCCATGAGCAACACCATTCGAACCACGACGGCCGACGCCGCGCTCAGCAACGAGGACCTGCAGCCCACGCTGGCCGCGCACCGCACCTGGACCTGGAAGGACTTCGCCGCGCTGTGGGTGGGCATGGTCGTCTGCGTGCCGACCTACACGATGGCCAGCTCGATGCTGGACCAGGGCTTCAGCTGGCAGATGGCCGTCTGGCTGGTGCTGCTGGCCAACTGCATCGTGCTGATTCCGATGGTGTTGATCGGCCGTGTCGGGCCGCACCACGGCATTCCGTTTCCCATCCTGGCTCGGGCCTCGTTCGGCGTGAAGGGCGCCAATCTGCCGGCCGTCTTGCGCGGCCTGGTGGCCTGCGGCTGGTTCTCGATCAACTGCTACTTTGGCGCGCTGGCCCTGCACGGCTTTCTCAATGTGATCGGCATGAACCTGGCCGGCCCGGGCCCGGGCGAGACGATCTCGACCTCGCAGTTCATCTGCTTCCTTGCCTTCTGGGCGATGCATCTGTACTTCATCTGGCATGGGCCCGAGTCGATCCGCAAGCTCGAGGTCGTCGCCGCGCCGCTGATGATTGCCGCCTCGGCCGCGCTGGTGATCTATCTGATGATCAAGGTGCCGTCGGGCCAGCTGTTCAATCTGCCGGCCAAGGTGGTGGAGGGCGGGCCCAAGACCTGGGCGGCGCTGACCGGCCTGGTCGGCTTCTGGGCCACCCTGGCGCTGAACATTCCCGACTTCACCCGCTTCGCCAAGTCGCAGAAGGACCAGACCCTGGGCCAGGCGATAGGCCTGCCGATTCCGATGGCCCTGTTCTCCATGGTCGGCGTGATCGGCTTTTCGGCCTCGGCGATCCTGTACGGCAAGGCCCAGCTCTTCCCCGACGGCCTGCTGACGCAGATGGGCACCTTCGCCTCCGGTCTCGGCCTGCTTGTGATCTTGCTGGCCAACTTGACGACCAATGTGGCGGCCAATCTGGTCTCGCCCTCGTATGACTTCAGCCAGCTGGCGCCGAGTCGGGTGAGCTTCCGCACCGGCGGCTTCATTGCCGCCACCATAGGCCTGCTGTTCATGCCCTGGAAGCTGCTGGCCACCTCGGGCGGCTATCTGTTCACCTGGCTCGGTGGCTACGGCACCCTGCTGGGCGCGATTGCCGGCATCCTGCTGGTGGACTACTACCTTGTTCGCAAGGGCGAGCTGAAGGTCGATGATCTGTACCGCCGCGGTGGTGAATACGAGTACAGCGGTGGCTGGAACGTCCATGCGCTGGTGGCCTTTGGCTTGGGCGTGCTGCCCTGCCTGCCGGGCTATCTGGTGGTGTCGGGCCTGTTGCCCAAGGAGTCCGTGCCGCCGGTGCTGGTGAGCCTGTTCGACTTCGGCTGGTTCTTCAGCCTGTTCGTCGCCGGGGTTTATTACTACCTGACGGCCAAGAAGCGCTAAGGTTGGTGTGTGGTGGCCCCGGATTGCATCCGGGCTACCCAGCTTTCGTAGCCCGGATGCAATCCGGGGGATGTTGAGGAGTTGTCATGAGCAATACCGTGTTGATACAAGGCGGCACCGTCGTCAATGCCGACCGCGAGTTCCGCGCCGATGTGCTGTGCGTGGACGGCAAGATCGCGGCCGTCGGCCCCGACCTGGAGGTGCCCGCCGGCGCCACGCGGCTGGACGCCAGCGGCCAGTACCTGCTGCCCGGTGGCATAGACCCGCACACGCACATGCAGCTGCCCTTCATGGGCACGGTGACGATGGACGACTTCTTCACCGGCACGGCCGCGGGCCTGGCCGGCGGCACGACCAGCATCATCGACTTCGTCATCCCCAACCCGCAGCAGCCGCTGATGGAGGCCTACCGCACCTGGCGCGACTGGGCGCAGAAGTCGGCCGGCGACTACAGCTTCCACGTCGCCGTGACCTGGTGGGCCGACAGCGTGCGCGAGGACATGGGAACCCTGGTGCGCGACGAGGGCGTGAACAGCTTCAAGCACTTCATGGCCTACAAGAACGCCATCATGTGCGACGACGAGACGCTGGTGAACAGCTTCAAGCGGGCGCTGGAGCTGGGCGCCATGCCCACCGTCCATGCCGAGAACGGCGAGCTGGTGTTTCTGCTGCAGCAGGAGGTGGCCAAGATGGGCATCACCGGGCCGGAGGGGCATCCGCTGTCGCGCCCGCCGATGGTCGAGGCCGAGGCTGCTCAGCGTGCCATCGCCATCGCCGACGTGCTGAACGTGCCTATCTACGTCGTCCACGTCTCCTGCACCGAGGCGGCCGACGCGATCGCCCGCGCACGGGCCCGCGGCCAGCGCGTCTATGGCGAGGTGCTTGCCGGCCATCTGGTGATAGACGACAGCGTCTACCGCCACCCCGATTTCGCCACCGCCGCGGCCCATGTGATGAGCCCGCCGTTCCGGCCCAAGGGCCATCAGGAGAACCTTTGGCGCCATCTGCAGGCCGGCAATCTGCACACCACGGCCACCGACCACTGCACCTTCTGCGCCACGCAAAAGGCGGCCGGCCGCAACGCTTTTGCGCAGATCCCGAATGGTTGCGGTGGCATTGAGGAGCGGATGGCCGTGATCTGGGATACCGGCGTCAACACCGGGCGGCTGACACCCAGCGAGTTCGTCGCCGTGACCTCGGCCAACGCCGCCAAGCTGTTCAATATCTATCCGCGCAAGGGCAGCATCTCGGTCGGCGCCGATGCCGACCTGGTGCTGTGGGACCCGGCCGGCACCAAGACCCTGTCCGCCAAGACCCAGCACTCCAAGGGCGACTACAACATCTTCGAGGGCCGCACCGTCAGGGGCGTGCCGAGCCACACGCTCAGTGCCGGCAAGATAGTGTTTGCCAACGGCGATCTGCGGGCCGAGCAGGGAGCAGGGCAGTACATCAAGCGGCCCCCATTCGCGCCGGCCTTTGGCGCGCTGGCCAAGCGCACAGCCGATCTCGCGCCGACTGCAGTCACCCGTTAAGACTTCGAGAACATCATGGACATGACCACCGCCCAAACGAATATCGACGCGCTGCGCATCAACGGCGACCGACTGTGGGCCGCGCTGATGGAACTTGCGCAGATCGGCGCCACCAAGAAGGGCGGCGTCTGCCGCTTGGCGCTGACCGACCTCGACCGCCAGGGCCGCGACCTGGTGCTGGGTTGGGCCCGCGAGGCCGGCATGACCGTCACCATCGACAAGATAGGCAACGGCTTCATGCGCCGCGCCGGCCGTAACAACGCCTTGCCGCCGGTGATGACAGGCAGCCATATCGACACCCAGCCCACCGGCGGAAAGTTCGACGGCAACTACGGCGTGCTGGCCGGCCTGGAGGTGGTGCGTACGCTCAACGACCATGGCATCGAGACCGAAGCGCCGATCGAGGTGGCCTTCTGGACCAACGAGGAGGGCTCGCGCTTCGTGCCGGTGATGATGGGCTCCGGCGTGTTCGCCAAGGCCTTCACGCTGGAGAAGGCCTATGCCGCCAAGGACACCGAGGGCCTGACCGTGCAGGGCGAGCTGGAGCGCATCGGCTACATCGGTAGCGAGGAGCCCGGCGCCCATCCGATAGGCAGCTATTTCGAGACCCATATCGAGCAGGGCCCGGTGCTGGAAGACCATGATGTGACGATAGGCGTCGTCAACGCCGTGCTGGGCATCAAGTGGTACGACTGCGTGGTCACCGGCATGGAGGCCCATGCGGGCCCCACGCCGATGGCCCTGCGCAAGGATGCGTTGCAGGTGGCCGCCAAGCTGATGCAGGAAGTGGTGGCCGTTGCCCACCGCCACCCGCCCCATGGCCGCGGCACGGTGGGCATGGTCCATGTGCATCCGAACAGCCGCAACGTGATCCCCGGCCAGGTCAAGTTCAGCATAGACCTGCGCAACAACACCGATGAACTGGTTGAGGCAATGGATGCCGACATCCGCGCGACGGCCGCGCGCATCAGCGCCGAGTCCGGTCTGCCGATCACGATTGAGCTGGTGTCGCACTACCCGGCCCAGCCCTTCCATCCGGATTGCGTGGACGCCGTGGGACGTGCGGCGAAGAAGCTCGGCTACTCGAACATGCCGGCCGTCTCAGGCGCCGGGCACGACGCCGTCTATATGGCCAAGCTCGCACCGGCCGGGATGATCTTCATCCCCTGCAAGGACGGCATCAGCCACAACGAGATCGAGGATGCCAAGCCGGAGCACATCACGGCCGGATGCAATGTGTTGTTGCATGCGATGCTGGAGAGGGCTGGGGTTGTTGCCTGACCCTCGGGCCTGCTTGTGGGTTGTGACGGTGGCTTGCCGGGATTTCGTCCCGGCGGCCGACTCACTTTCTTTGCTTCGCCAAAGAAAGTAAGCAAAGAAAGGCGACCCGGATGCGACGCCCCTTGGGTACAAGGGGTGCCTTCCGGTGCTCACAAGCTGGGGGGCTTTCACGCAAACTCGGCCCCGGGTACAGGGCCTCAGACAGGTGCGTGAAAGTCGCGGCCATACCGCTCCGACCCCAGCTTGCTCCGCTCCTCAGCGCCGCATACGGGAAACACGCCCCGGCTCGCCTTCAGCATCGCGCTTGGTCCAAATTTCCTTGAGAATGCGCTTGAACGGTCTCTGTTTGGAGTCTGCAATGCATCTATCTCACTGGCTTGTTGTTCTGCTTCTGTGTCTCGTAGCTCCGGCCGCAAGATCAGCCGAATCAGCCATTCCCTATGAGTCCCTCAAGCAGGGTGACGAGGTTACCGATGCAGTGCGAATTGGACGCCGAGTCATAGTGCTTCCGCCGGGTAGGTGGCGTCTGGTTTCACGCAGCGAGCGCCCGGTAAGTCCTCAGGGGCTGGTGAAGCTCGGCAACATCGTGAGCTTGTCGTTTGATGAAATCCTTGATGGGCGGTTTAACCGCGCGCTCGATGTCTCTGCAACGCCTCAATCGTCAAGCATCAATTGGATCGATGAGCCGTGCAAGGACCAAGGTGACTCATTCTGGATTGAAGATCGAAAGCAAGGCATAAACAACCAGTTTTGTATTCGAGTGGGCTTCGCCCATGGCGTTGTCGACGAAGCAAGAGGACCGGCGTATGAAAGTTGGGCGCGTGAAATAAAGAACAAAGGAATCGGCTACTCCCGAGAGATGCCGTTCATCCTCGCCACAAAATACACGCGCTCAGATTTCCTTCGCATACGCCTTCAGTTCGATCCAGCAATCTCTGGAATTCCGAACGGTTCTGAGGCAGGCAGACCGCTCAATGCCTGGAACCCGGGCAATGTCTTGCCGGGATCAAAGCACCGTCAGTTCTACGATGCAATTCGGACTTGGGCTCCGACATTCGCGTCTGCGATTGCACGCAACTTCGATGCTGACGAGTCGCTCCGCAGCATGGATTTCAGTTCACCATCTCTGCCTCCAAAGTAGCTTTTTGCAACGATACAGTTGCGCAGCGCGATTGCACGACAGCCCGGCTCGCGTTCAGGCTCGCGCTTGGGTGACACGCCACACCGCGTCCACGCAGGCCGAGCCCCGTCAGTCGCCGGGCGCCTGTGCGGGGCTGAGGAGCGGAGCGGCTCGGGGCAGCCCGCGTCAGCGGGCGGATCAAAAAACTGACTGGGCGCGGCTGTCTGAACGCAGCGAGCAAAGCGAGCGTAGTGAGTTCTGCGCCCGCCCCGTGTTGCGAGCACCGCAAGGCAGTCGGGTCGGCCGCAGGCCGGCTCGACCCCCGCACTGAAGCCCGGCGGCTGACGGGGCTGCGCCTGCGCCGCCACCAACCGTAGCAAGTCAAAGGGGACGGAATCGCTCCCTGGCTTTGCAAAGGCCTTGACGGGCGGCGTGGGACATCGACCAGTACCCTCCAAACAGACCTCACGCCACCACACCCTTGCTGCGCAGCAGCGCAATCTGCTCTGCCGTCAGCCCCATGCCGCGCAGCACCGCGTCGGTGTCGTCGCCCAGGTGCGGGGCCGAGGTGCGCAGGCTGCCCGGCGTGGCCGACAGTTTGGGCACGACACCGGGCACGTCCAGCGTGTAGCCGTCGCGGGTTTCCTGCGGAACTATCATGTCGCGGGCGCGGTAATGCGGGTCCTCAACGATGTCCCTGGCGGTATAGACCTTGCCGGCCGGCACGCGGGCTGTACCCAGCATGGCCAGCACCTCGTCGACGCTGCGGCTCAGCGACCATTGCTCGATGGCCGCGTCGATCTCGGCCACGCGCACAACGCGGCCGGCGTTGTTGGCCAGGTCGGGCGCGTTGCCCAGGTCGATCCGGCCGATAGCCTCCATCAGGCGCTTGAAGATGCTGTCGCCATTGCCGGCGATCAGCACATAGCCGTCGCTGCATTTGTAGGCGTTCGAGGGCGCAATGCCGGGCAGGGCAGAGCCGGCCGCCTCGCGCACCGCACCGAAGGCGCTGTACTCGGGGATCAGGCTTTCCATCACATTGAACACGGCCTCATGCAGGGCCACGTCGATGACCTGGCCCAGGCCGCCGTTGACCTTGCGGTGGTACAGCGCGGTCAGCACACCGATCACACCGTGCAGGGCGGCCAGCGTGTCGCCGATCGACACGCCCACGCGCACCGGCACCCGGCCCGGCTCGCCGGTCAGGTGGCGCAGGCCGCCCATCGCCTCACCGATGGCGCCGAAGCCGGGCAGGTCGCGGTAGGGGCCGGTCTGGCCGTAGCCCGAGATGCGCAGCATCACCAGGCCCGGGTTCAGCGCGCTTAGACGCTCCCAGCCCATGCCCCAGGCTTCCAGGGTGCCGGGGCGGAAGTTCTCGATCAGCACATCGGCCTCCTTGATCAGCCGGCGGGCGATGTCCTGGCCTTCCTCGGTGCGCAGGTCCAGCGCCAAGGACTGCTTGTTGCGCGACGAGACCTGCCACCAGACCGAGGTGCCATTCTTCAGCAGTCGCCAATTGCGCAACGGGTCGCCGGCGCCCGGGGCCTCGATCTTGATCACCTCGGCGCCGAAGTCGCCCAGCGTCTTGCCGGCAAAGGGCCCGGCAATCAGCTGGCCCATCTCGATGACGCGCAGGCCCTGGAGGGCGGTGGGGTGCAGCGCAGGCGGGTTTGGCTTCATCATCGGGCTCGCGATTGGGGAGCCCCGATGGTAGCGAGTGGCGGCCAGCGACGGCCACAGGGCAGCCGCCGGATCGACCCTTGCGTCAGACCTCGAAGGCGCTGACCAGGGCGGTCAGGCGATGCGTCTGCCCGCGCAGCGACTCGGCTGCCGCGGCGGCCTCCTCGACCAGCGCGGCATTCTGCTGGGTGGTGCGGTCGATGTCGGCAATGGCCAGGTTCACTTCCTCTATGCCCGAGGTCTGCTCGCGGCTGGCGGCGCTGATCTCGCTGATGATGTCGGCCACCTTGCGCACCGACAGCATCACCTCGCCCATCGTGCGGCCGGCCTCATCCACCATGTCCGAGCCCGCCTGGGTGCTGGTCACGGCAGAGCGGATCAGGGTCTCGATCTCCTTGGCCGCCTGCGTCGTGCGCTGCGACAGGGTGCGCACCTCCGAGGCCACGACGGCGAAGCCGCGGCCGTGTTCGCCGGCCCGGGCCGCCTCGACGGCGGCATTCAGCGCCAGGATGTTGGTCTGGAAGGCGATGCTGTTGATCACCGAGGTGATGTCGCCGATCTTGCGCGAGTTGTCATTGATGGCGCTCATCGTGCCAATGACCTTGCTCACCACCTCATGACCCTGCTCCGCGCGGCGCGCCGCGCCCTGCGACAGCTCCTGGGCGTGGGCGGCGTTCTGTGCATTCTGCTTGACCGTGCTGGTCAGGTGCTCGACGCTGGAGGCGGTCTGCTCCAGCGCGCTGGCCTGCGATTCGGTACGCGAAGACAGGTCCGAGTTGCCCTGGGCGATCTCGGTCGAGGCGCCATCGATGGCATTCGCACCCATGCGCACCTCGCTGACCATGCGGGCCAGGCTGTCGCGCATGTCGCGCAGGGCGCTCAGCAGCAGCGTGGCCTCGTCATTGCCGCTGAGGGCGATGTCCGAGGCCAGGTCACCCTTGGCGACGCGGGCCGCGGCATCGACCGCGGTCTGCAGCGGGCGGGTGATGCTGATCGTGAGGCGCCAGGCGGTCAGCGCGGCAAGCGCCAGCAGCAGGACGCCCGCGGCGGCAATCACCCGCTCGGTGTTGCGGTTGCTGGCGTTGGCCTGCGTGGTGGCTTCGGCCGTGTGCTCTTTTTGCATCTTGATGAACTTGGCCAGCTCGGCGTTGGCCTGGTTCAGCAGGGGGTCGATCTTGCCGGTGATCACTGCACCGGCCTGCTCGGTATTGAACTGCGCCGCCAGGTCAACGGCTTCCTTGAAGTGCTTCTCCATCAAGCTGTCGATTTCGCCCAGCCGCTTGAAGACCGCGCGCTCGTCGGCATCGAGCTCGGTGGCCTCCAGCTTGGTGCGTGTGGCCAGGTAGTTGCTGCGTTCCTTCTTCGCCTGCGCCTCGTCCTTCTGCACGGCCTCAACCTGGGTCTGCAGGCCCATGTTTCGCACCGCCACGGCGCTGCTGAGCAGGGCGTGGCGCATGGCCACCGCCTGGTCTTCCTGGGCCGCTGACACCTGCAGCGTCTGCAGCAGGGCGCCACGGCTGCTCGCATTGCTGACCATGGCGCCAACCAGCATGGCGCTGGCCGAAGCCAGGATGACGCCGAAGCCCAGCCCGAAACGGGCACCTATCTTGAGATTGCGCAAATTCATGGCGGTGACGAGCTCCCGAGAAGATAAAGGCCCGCAACATCGCCGCGGGCCTGGGGTGCCGATGCCAGGCCGCCTGGGCAGCATGGCCGGCAGCGAGATCAGCCCTTGTAGATGCCGCAGCCGACCAGTGTGTCGCCCACGCGCTCAAGATACATGGCCTTGCCTTCGATCTTCTGCGTCACCGGATTCAGGAATTTGTAGCCCTCGACCCAGCCCTTGCCCTTGGTCTTGGCCAGTTCGACGAACATCTGGATCAGCGGCTTGCCGTCCGGGTCCTTGAGGCCGATCAGGTCCTTGCCCACCAGCTTGGGGTTGGCGCCCTGGGCCAGGTTCTTGCCATTCAGGTCGTAAACAATGATGTAGAGGTCACGGTCCTTGAATGACTTGCCATTGGTGAACTCCTCGTACGACTTCTCCGGCCCGTTGGCCTTGATATAGGCCACTGCCTTCTTGACCATGGCCTCGGCCTCGGCGGCCGTGCCCTGCTCGGCGGCGTGGGCCGCGCCCAGCATCATCAAGCTCATCAGCGCAGCGCGCACAAAACCCTTGAACAGCGAAAAACTCTTCATTGACCGTCTCCGTTGAAAAATTGCGTGAGCCCTGAGGATCCTGAGGTGGACGCCCCGTGTGCCTTCTTATCGGCAGCGAAACGGGCGGATTGATGTACGAAGGCAATTAAACCCACGGTCTGCAGCCCTTGTCCTCGAAATCTGTGGGGTCCCGTCACATTGGCGACAGCGCAGCTGGCAATACTTGGCACCTGGCCTGTTCATGAGGCTGCACCCGCTGCGGTCAGCTTGATGTAAATCAACGCGTCGGCGCGCTGATCGCACAACACCGGTGCACGCAGGATTAGTATGAATTCCTTGTTCATTCAGCGCCCGGACCGTCGCTGCCCGGTAGCACGGGCGGCCCGTGCGGTCGCAGTCAATTGATTTGCTACCTCGGAAAATGAGCGAAGCGGAAGACAACAGCGTCAATCCCCACTATCTGGATCATGTCGTGGCCACCGGCCGGCAGTATGAGGTGGAGGCCAGCGAGGACATCATGGCAGGCAACGGCATGAAGTTGCTCGCCAAGGGCGCCCGCATCAACGCCGATGTGCGCGACCGCCTGCTGCAGCACAAGCTGAGCAAGCCGCTGGAGGACTGCGTGCAGGTGGTGGACGGGGTGGTGCCGGCCCGGTTCGGCCCCATCGCCGAGGAATTGATGGCCCAGCATGCGCTGCTGGCAGCGCTGTGCACGCCTAAGCTGGCCCAGCAGGGGCTGCCGCAATCGCTGGCCAAGCTGCGCCTGAGCCTGCCGGTGCAGTCGCTGCTGACGGTGTACTCCGAATACCAGGGCGACCGGCTCAAGCACACCGTCGGGGTTTCGCTGATCGCGATGGCGCTGGCCCGTCACCTGCTGCCAGGCCAGGTCGATCGCCAGCGCATGCTGGCCCTGGCGGGCCTGGTTCATGACGTCGGCGAGCTGTACATCGACCCGGTCCATCTGCGCCGCGACGAGACGCTGAGCCCCGAGGGCTGGAAGCACATCGTGCTGCATCCGGTGGTGGGTCATCGCGTGCTGCACAAGATGCTGGGTGCAGGCCCGGCCGTGGCCGAGGCGGTGTTGATGCACCACGAGCGCCTGGACGGTTTCGGCTATCCGCACGGCATTGCGGGCGAGCGCCTGAGCCTGGATGGCCAGATTCTCGGCGCCGCCGAGTGGCTGATGGCGCTGATCGAGTCGGGGCTGTCGCCGCTGGAGCGCGCCAGCGTGGCCACCAAGCTGATACCCGGCGAGTTCAGCAGCGAGTTGCTCGAATGGGTGGCGGCCTCGGCCGGCGCCAGTCCGAGCATGCAGCAGGCCCGCGAGGCCCCTGCACCGCTGGAGCTGGCCGTGCCCCGGCTGGAGCGTCTGGCCACCGTGCTGGCACGCTTCAACGCCCTGCGCGGCTGGATAGACAGCCGCGCCGCCGAGGCCGGGCCCGAGCTCAGCCAGCAGCTGCAAAGCGGCGTGCAGCGCGTCCTGCGCATACAGCGCGCCTTCAGCAGCGCCGGCCTGGACATTGCCGAACCCGCGGTGCTGCTGCGCCAGCTGGCCGCCGTCCGCGAGCCCGGCGTGCATCTGGAGGTGATGCTGGTGCTCAGCGAGCTCGAATGGCGCTTGCGCGAGCTGGAGCGCGAGGCCCTGCTGCGCGGTGGCCTGATGGGCGCTGACGACCGTGCGGTGATGCTGGAACTGGTGCAGCGGCTGACCGAGGGCTTGGGCGACGCCCCCGGCTGATCACGGCGCGGTCGAGTTTGGGGCGCGCGCGCGAGGGCGGCCGCCCGCATTGCGTGGACAATGGGCCCCCGTCTCAACGCAGAAAGCAGCCCCCGATGTCGATTCAATGGTTCCCCGGCCACATGCACCTGACCCGTCAGGCCATTGCCGAGCGCATCAAGGACATCGATGTGGTGCTGGAAATGCTCGATGCGCGGCTGCCGGGTTCCAGCGCCAATCCGTTGCTGGCCGAGCTGACCAAGGCCAAACCGGCCCTGAAGGTGTTGAACAAGCAGGATCTGGCCGATGTGGCGCGCACCGCGCTGTGGCTGGCCCATTACAATGCCAGGCCCAACACCCGGGCGATCAGCCTGGATGCCAGCGTCACCGCGCCGGCCAAGGCCCTGATCAAGGCCTGCCAGGAGCTGGCGCCGCTGCGCGGCGGGCTGACCAAGCCGATGCGGGTGCTGGTCTGCGGCATTCCCAACGTCGGCAAATCGACGCTGATCAACACCTTGACCGGTAAGCGCGCCGCCAAGACCGGCGACGAAGCCGGTGTCACCAAGGCCGAGCAACGCATCAATCTGGCGCCCGACTTCGTGCTCTACGACACCCCGGGCGTGCTGTGGCCCAAGATCATCGTCGCCAAGAGCGGCTACAACCTGGCGGCCAGCGGCGCCATCGGCCGCAATGCCTTCGACGAGGAAGAGGTGGCGCTGGAACTGCTGCACTACCTGATCCCCAACTACGGGGCGGCGCTGCAGGCACGCTACCAGCTGGACGTGGTCGAGGGCCAGAGCGATGAGCAGGTGCTGGAGGCGGTGGCGCGCAAGCGTGCGCCGTTGCTGGGCAGGGGCCGGGCCAATCTGCAGAAGGCGGCCGAGATCGTGATTCACGATTTTCGCCACGGTGTGCTGGGCGCCATCAGCCTGGAAACGCCGGATGAATTCGCCGCCTGGCATGCCGAGGGCCACAAGCTGGATGCCGAGCGCAAGGCCAAGAAGCAGTCGCTGCAGGAGCAGGGGCTGATCAAGGTCAAGCCACCCAAGAAGGTCAAGACCGACGCGCGGGCCAAGAACAAAGCGTAGGGTCTGGCCTCAAGCGCTCCCTCACGATCTTTGTGTAAGCTCCGGGTCAGTCAAGCTATAACGAGCCCGAGGAGCCAGCATGTTGATCGGAGTCCCTAAAGAGACCGCCCAGGGGGAGACACGCGTGGCCGTGACCCCCGAGACGGCCAAGAAGCTGAAGGCCCAGGGCCATACCCTCAAGGTGGCCGCGGGCGCGGGTCTGGCGGCCAGCGTCACCGACGAGGCCTATCTCGCCGCCGGGGCCGAGATCGGCACCCAGGCCGAGGCGCTGGGCGCGGAGCTGGTGCTCAAGGTGCGCAGCCCGTCGGAGCAAGAGCTGACCCTGGTGAAGGCGGGCGCCAATCTGGTCGGCATGCTCAACCCCTTTGACCGTGAGGGCCTGCAGCGCCTGGCCACGGCCGGCCTGACCAGCTTCGCTCTTGAAGCCGCCCCGCGTACCACACGGGCGCAGAGCATGGACGTGCTGTCCAGCCAGGCCAATATCGCCGGCTACAAGGCGGTGATGATGGCCGCCGACAAATACCAGCGCTTCTTCCCGATGCTGATGACGGCGGCCGGCACGGTGAAGGCCGCCCGCGTCGTGATACTGGGCGTCGGCGTCGCCGGCCTGCAGGCGATCGCCACGGCCAAGCGCCTGGGCGCGGTGATCGAGGCCTCGGATGTGCGGCCCTCGGTCAAGGAGCAGGTCGAGTCGCTGGGCGCCAAGTTCATTGACGTGCCCTACGAGACCGCCGAGGAGAAGGAAGCGGCCGAGGGCGTGGGCGGCTATGCCAAGCCGATGCCACAGAGCTGGCTGGACCGTCAGAAGGTCGAGGTCGCCAAGCGCGTGGCCGCGGCCGACATCGTGATCTCCACCGCCTTGATTCCAGGCCGCGCCGCGCCGGTGCTGGTGACCGAGGACATGGTCAAGGCGATGAAGCCGGGCTCGGTGATCGTCGATATCGCCGCCGGCAAGGGCGTCAACGGCGTGGGCGGCAACTGCCCGCTGAGCGTGGCCGACCAGACGGTGGTTGTGCATGGCGTGACCATCATCGGCGAGACCAATCTGGCCGGCCTTGTGGCCGCCGATGCCTCGGCGCTCTATGCCCGCAATGTGCTGGACTTCCTGAAGCTGGTGCTGCCCAAGGACGGCGGCTTCACCGTGCCGATGGACGACGACATCGTCGCCGCCTGCCTGATGACACAGGCAGGTGAAGTCAAACGCAAATAGTCGTAGCCCGGATGGAATCCGGGGCCCCGGCCTTCCATCCGGGCTACGAACCGCAAGCCAAGGAGAACTAGATGGACATCGTTTCACCCACCGTCACCAACCTGATCATCTTCGTGCTGGCCATCTATGTCGGCTACCACGTGGTCTGGAACGTCACGCCGGCCCTGCACACACCGTTGATGGCCGTGACTAATGCGATCTCGGCCATCGTCATCGTCGGCGCCATGCTGGCCGCGGCCCTGACCGAAACCGACCTGGGCAAGGCCATGGGCACCCTGGCCGTGGCACTGGCCGCCGTCAATGTCTTCGGCGGCTTTCTGGTGACGCGCCGGATGCTTGAGATGTTCAAGAAAAAGGACAAGAAGACCGTGGAGGGCAAGCAATGAGTTTCGACCTCGTCACCCTGCTGTATCTGTTCGCCAGCGTCTGCTTCATCCAGGCGCTGAAGGGCCTGTCGCACCCGACCACCTCGATACGCGGCAACTTCTTCGGCATGCTGGGCATGACGGTGGCGGCGTTGACCACCGTTGCGCTGATCGTCAAGCTGGCCCATGGCGAGCTGTTTGGCCTCAGCTATGTGCTGGTGGGTCTGGTCATCGGCGGCGGCATGGGCGCCTATATGGCCAACAAGGTCGAGATGACCAAGATGCCGGAGCTGGTGGCCTTCATGCACAGCATGATCGGCCTGGCGGCGGTGTTCATCGCGGCCACCGCCGTGGTCGAGCCCCATGCCTTCGGCATCACTTCCAAGGGCGGGCCGATTCCGGGCGGCAACCGCATCGAGCTGGCGCTGGGCGCCTTCATCGGCGCGGTCACCTTCAGCGGCTCGGTGATCGCCTTCGGCAAGCTCAGCGGCAAGTACAAGTTCAGGTTGTTCCAGGGCGCACCGGTGACCTTCACCGGCCAGCACAAGCTGAACCTGGCCCTGGGTCTGGCGGCGGCCTTCTTCTGCTTCGGCTTCTGGCACTCACAGAGCTGGATGGACTTCGGCATCATCATCGCGCTGGGCTTTGTGCTGGGCGTGCTGCTGATCATTCCGATCGGCGGCGCCGACATGCCGGTAGTGGTGTCGATGCTGAACAGCTACTCGGGCTGGGCGGCGGCGGGCATCGGCTTCTCGCTGAACAACTCGATGCTGATCATTGCCGGCTCGCTGGTAGGCAGCTCGGGCGCCATCCTCTCGTACATCATGTGCAAGGCGATGAACCGCTCCTTCTTCAACGTCATCCTGGGCGGCTTTGGCGGTGATGCCGGCGGCCCGGCGGCCGGGGCCAAGGAGCAGCGCCCGGTGAAGAGCGGCAGTGCCGACGACGCCGCCTTCATCCTCGGCAATGCCGAGACGGTGGTGATCGTGCCCGGCTACGGCCTGGCCGTGGCCCGCGCCCAGCATGCGGTCAAGGAGCTGGCCGAGAAGCTCACGCACAAAGGCATCACCGTCAAGTACGCCATCCATCCGGTGGCCGGCCGCATGCCGGGCCACATGAACGTGCTGCTGGCCGAGGCCGAGGTGCCCTACGACCAGGTGTTCGAGATGGAGGACATCAACGGCGAGTTCGGCCAGGTGGACGTGGCCATCATCCTGGGCGCCAACGACGTGGTGAATCCCGCGGCCTTGCAGAAGGGCAGCGCCATCTACGGTATGCCGATCCTGGAGGCCTACAAGGCCAAGACCATCATCGTCAACAAGCGCTCCATGGCCGCCGGCTACGCGGGCCTGGACAACGAGCTGTTCTATATGGACAAGACCATGATGGTGTTCGGCGACGCCAAGAAGGTGGTCGAGGACATGGTCAAGGCGATCGAGTAAGCCTCAGCCGCCCGGGCCCGCAAGGTGGAGGCTGCAGTCAAGCCCGCCCAACCCAGAGGCCTGCGGCGTTTCGCCCTGGCGCTGCTGCTGCTGTTGCTGCCCCTGCTGTTGATGGCCGTGGTGCACAAGGTTTCGCAGCACTACAACATGGTGACCCCGCCGCAGGTGCTGCGGTTGGTGCAGGCCGACCGCATCTTTGACCCGAGCGAGCTGCCGCCGTTCGATGCGGTGCTGCCACCGGCGCGGCCGGCGCAGGCGGTCAGGCTGCCCGACGCCGTGCCCGAGACTCAGGCTGATGGCAGCACCACGGCGGCCAGCTGGTACCGCCTGCCCTTCGAGCTCAGCGAGCCGGCGCGCGAGCCCTATCTGCTGAGCCTGCAGCACCGGCCCGAGGCGATGGTGTATCTGGACCAGTACCTGGTCACCCGCACGCATCCCGATGATGCCAGCAACCGGCTGCAGCGCAGTCTGGGCCTGGGCCGCCAGCCGGTGCTGATCAATATCGCGCCCGACATGCTGGACGCCGGTCCGCATGCCATCTACGTGCGCCTGGCCGAACCAGGCTTCGAGGGCACCAAGCTCTCGGCCGTGCTGCTGGGCCCCGCCGCTCAGATGCAGCGCTTTCATTCCTCGCGTGACGTGCGCCAGTCGCTGCGCGCCGCCACTGCCCTGGCCGGCCTGGTGATAGGCATCTTCCTGCTGCTGGTGTGGCTGGCCCTGCGCCAGGAGTGGGTGTACGGCCTGGGCGGCTTTTTCTGCCTCTCGGTGGCCCTGCTGCTGTCACCCTATCTGCTGGCCGCCGCGCCCCTGCCTTCGCCCTGGTGGCGCATGGTGCTGGACGTGGGCGATCTGCTGTCCAAGGTGGCCCTGCTGGTGTTGGTGGCGCGGCTGACCGCCTGGCCCGCACGCTGGCCGGTGATGCTGGCCCTGGGCGTGGCCGCCATCGGCCTGCCCATCGATGCCTGGGCCGCACTGACCGGGCAGACCTGGCTGGACTTCAGCCGACCCTGGCCCTGGTGGGCGCTTGGCAGCCGCCTGACGCTGCTGGTCGCGGCGGCCGGGCTGATGCTGCTGGCGGCGCTGCGCAGCGGGCGGCTGGTTGCTGCGGCGGCGGCCCTGGCGGTGGGGTTGTCGCTTTGGGCCTGGGTCTATGTGAGCTTCTTTGCGCTGATCATGAACAAGCTGTTCCTGGTGGTGGACGTGAATATGGTCGGCCATGCCGCGCTGGTGCTGCTGGCCGGCCTGACGCTTCAGCAGCGCTTTGTGGCCTCGCTGCGCGAGCAGCGGCGTGTGCGGCAGGATCTGGAGCGCCAGGTCGCCGCGCGCTCACTGGAGTTGGAGCAGCGCTTTCGCGAGTTGCAGCACAGCGAGCAACTGCGCAGCGCCGCCGTCGAGCGCGAGCATCTGCTGCAGGAAATGCATGATGGCCTGGGCTCCCAACTCTTGATGGCCAAGCTGGGTGCCGAGAGCGGGCTGGACAAGCGTGAACTGGCCGCCCTGCTGGACGATTGCATAGACGAGATGCGGCTGACCGTCGATGCCCTGTCGGTCAGCGACGGCGACCTGACCCAGTTGCTGGCCAATCTGCGCCACCGGCTGGGCGCCCGGCTGGCCGCCGCCGGCCTCACGCTGAGCTGGCAGCTGGCCGATACGCCGCTGCTGCCCTGCCTGGCCGGCACCGGCGGGCGCGAGCTGGTGCGCATCGTGCAGGAGACGCTGAACAATGTGCTGCACCATGCCGGGGCCACCGAGGTGGTGTTCAGCACGCAGCTGGAGGCTGATGGCGCTGCCGTGCGCCTGTCGATCAGCGACAACGGTCGGGGCATGCCCGCCGAGCCGAGCGCGGGGCAGGGCATGCGCAATATGCGCAAGCGTGCCGCGCGGCTGGGCGCCACCTTGAGCTGGCATGCGGCGGCATCGCTGTCCGTTGTGCCCGGCGCGCCGCCCCGGGGCACCGAGCTGCGCCTGCGCCTGCCGCTGGATGCGCCGCGTATCAGCCGTGCCTAGGCCATTTACCTAGGGACTGCCGCCCAAATCCCGCTATCGAATCCCCTGATTTCGGTGACCCCATTCCTTGGTCACAATGCCCCTCAATAATTGGAGACCGTGCTGATGGAGAAAATCTGGCTGAAGCAGTACCCCGCAGGCGTGCCGGCGGAGATCGATACCAAGCTCTATCCCTCGCTGGTGGCCTTGCTGGAGTCAGGTTTCAAGAAATATCGTGACCGGCCCGCCTACAAGATGATGGGCAAGGCGATGAGCTTCGGCGAGATGGACGAGCTGTCGCAGGCGCTGGCCGGCTATCTGCAGGGCCTGGGCCTGGAGCGCGGCGACCGTGTGGCGGTGATGCTGCCCAATGTGCCGCAGTACCCGGTGGCGGTGGCCGCCATCCTGCGCGCCGGCTATGTGGTGGTCAACGTCAATCCGCTGTACACCCCGCGCGAGCTGGAGCATCAGCTGAAGGACTCGGGCGCCAAGGCGATCGTGATCCTGGAGAACTTTGCCGCCACCCTGCAGCAGGTGCTGCCCCATGTGCCGACCAAGCACATCCTGCTCACCGGCATGGGCGATCTGCTCGGCTTTCCGAAGCGTTACATCGTCAACTACGTCGTGCGTCAGGTGAAGAAGCTGGTGCCGGCCTTCGAGCTGCCCACGGCGGTGACGCTGGGCGCGGCCCTGTCGCGCGGCGCCAAGCTGCCATACAAGGCGCCGACCATGGGCCCGGAAGACATTGCCGTGCTGCAGTACACCGGCGGCACCACCGGCGTCAGCAAGGGGGCGGTGCTGGTGCACCGCAATCTGGTCGCCAATCTGCTGCAGAGCGAGGCCTGGTACGGCCCGGCGCTCAAGAAGGTGCCGGCCGGCGAGCAGCTGGTGTCGATCGCGGCGTTGCCGCTGTATCACATCTTCGGTTTCACGACGAACATGATGCTGGGCCTGCACATGGGTTCCTGCAATGTGCTGATCCCCAACCCGCGCGACATCCCGGCCCTGTTCAAGGAGCTGTCCAAGCACCGCTTCCACAGCCTGCCTGCGGTCAACACCCTATTCAACGCGATGGCCAACCACGCGCTGTTCAACACGGTGGACTGGAGCGGCCTGATCATCTCGGTCGGCGGCGGCATGGCCGTGCAGCAGGCCACGGCCAAGCTCTGGCTGGAGAAGACCGGCTGCCCGATCTGCGAGGGCTATGGCCTGTCGGAGACCTCGCCCTCGGCCACCTGCAACCCGACCGACAGCCTGGCCTATACCGGCTCCATCGGCCTGCCGCTGCCCAGCACCGAGTTGTGCCTGCTCGACGACGACGGGCACGAGGTGGCCCCGGGCCATTCGGGCGAGATTGCCATCAAGGGCCCGCAGGTCATGGCCGGCTACTGGCAGCGTCCCGACGAAACCGCCAAGGTGATGACGCCGGAGGGATTTTTCCGCACCGGTGACGTGGGTACGGTGGACGACCAGGGCTTTTTCCGCATCATCGACCGCAAGAAGGACATGATTCTGGTCAGCGGCTTCAATGTCTATCCGAACGAGATCGAGGACGTGCTGACGCAGATGGAGGGTGTGCTCGAATGCGCCGCCGTCGGCGTGCTGGACGAGAAGTCCGGCGAGGCCGTCAAGGTGGTGATCGTCAAGAAGAATCCGTCGCTGACCGAGGCCGAGGTCAGGGCCTACTGCGAAACCACGCTGACCGGTTACAAACGGCCCAAGGTGGTGGAGTTCCGCACCGAACTGCCCAAGACGCCGGTCGGCAAGATACTGCGGCGTGAACTACGCGACAAGAATTGAGTTTGCGCAGCGAGTGACCGCCGCCTGATCGGGCCGACCTGCGCTAAGGTCGCGGCGGAGGATTTGAACGCCGATGCTTGACCAGTGCTATTCCAAGACCGATGCGGGTCGCGCCGAGATCAAGGCGCGCGCCCTGGCCTTGTCGCGCAGCACCCGCAATCTCTTGCTGGTGCTGGACGGTTCGCGCACGGCCCGCGATTGGCTGGGCCTGGTGCAGGGCGTGACCGAGGCCGACATCGCCTACTTGCTGGAGCATGGTCTGATCGGCGCTGCCGGCACGGCCGGGGTTGCCGCTCCCGCCCTTGCTGCAGCGGTGCCGGTTGCCCCCACGCCGGCCATCGCGGTGCCTCCGTCCAGCCGGTCGGAACGCCAGCTCGCCGCCTTCGGTGACCCGCCGCAGCTGGACTTCCAGCAGCTCTACGCCTACCTGAGCAGCCAGGCCACCAAGCAGCTGGGCCTGATGAAGGGCTATGTGTTTGCGCTGGAGGTCGAGCAATGCCACGACCTGGCCGAGCTGCAGGGCCTGGCGCTGACCCTGGTCGAGCGGGTGGAGCAGAACAAGGGTGCCGAGGTGGCCGGCCAACTCCGCCTGGCCTTGGGCATCCGGGCTTAGACCACCAGCGCTTCTGTCTCGGCCATCAGGCCCACAGCTGCCTTGAGCAGGCCTTCCGCCTGGGGCACGCCTGCCTGCTCCAGCACCCAGGACGCCGCCGCCGGCGCATCGGGCCCGGTCACGCGCCTGATCGGCGCCTTCAGTGCGGCAAAGGCCTTCTCGCTGACGATGGCCGCCACCTCGGCGCCTACGCCGCAGGGCGCGGCCGCCTCGTGCACGACGACCAGCCGGCCGGTCTTGCGCACCGAACGCAGAATCGTCGCCTCGTCCAGCGGCTTCAGCGTGCGCAGGTCTATCACCTCGGCGTCCACGCCCTGGGCGGCCAGCTGTTCGGCCGCCTGCAGGCAGCTGCCCACCGTCTTGGCATAGGACACCAGGGTCACGTCATGACCGGTCTTCAGCACGGCGGCCTGGCCCAGCGGCACCACATGCTCGCCCTCGGGCACCGGGCCGGGTGTGTGGGCCAGTGCCAGATCCATGAAGAACAGGACCGGGTTGTTGTCGCGGATGGCGCTCTTCAGCAGGCCCTTGAAGTCGGCCGCGCTGCTGGGCATCACCACCTTCAGCCCGGGCGCATGGACGAACATCGCCTCCAGATTGTGGTTGTGCTGGGCGCCGACGGCCCAGCCGGCGCCGGTCATGGTCATCACCACCATGGGGAACTCGAACTGGCCGCCGGACAGATAACGCAGCTTGCCGGCGCTGTTCATGATGCCGTCCATGGCAAGTGACAGAAAGGGCGCGAACAGCAGATCGACCACCGGGCGCAGGCCCATGGCGGCGGCACCGGCGGCGGTGCCGGCGATGATGCCCTCGGCCAGCGGCGTGTTGCGCACGCGCTGCGGCCCGAACTCGGTCAGCAGGTCACCGCGCTTGGTGGCCACGCCCTCGCCGAACATCATGACGCGCGGGTCACGGCGCATTTCCTCGGCCAGGGCCTGGCTGACGGCGTCGCTCACAGAGATGGTTTGCATTTCGGATACTCCTTGATGGCGTTCAGGCGTAGACATCGGTGGTCAGCTCGCGCAGATCCGGCCAGGGCGAGGTCTGGGCATAGCTGAAGGCGGCCTCGACCAGGGCGGCAACGCGCTGCTCGATATGCGCGTACTCGCCATGGCCCAGCTGGCCACTGGCCAGCAGTCGGTCGCGTTGCAGCGCGATCGGGTCACGGGCTTTCCAGCGCGCCAGCTCGGCCGGCGGCACATAGGACTGGTCGTCGGGCTCGAAGTGGCCGCGGGTGCGGTAGGTGTTGAGCTCGAGGAAGTAGGGCTTGCCGGTGCGGCGCACCTGTTCGGCGGCGGCCAGGGTCGCGGCGTGGACGGTCTCGACGTCATTGCCGTCCACCGTGAACGCCGGCAGGCCGTGGCCCTCGGCCCAGGGGCGCACATGCTCGTGCGGCATGGTTTCGTCGCGGCGCACAAAGGCCTGCCACTGGTTGTTCTCGCAGATATAGAGCACCGGCAGCTGCCAGGTCACGGCCAGGTTCAGCGACTCGTGGAAGATGCCCTCGCAGGCCGCGCCGTCACCGAAGAACACGGTGGTGATGCCGCCCGGCTCGGTGCCGGCGCCGCCCATCTTCTGGGCCAGGGCCACGCCGGTGGCCAGCGACAGCTCGCCGCCGACGATGGTGGACGTCAGCACCACGCCGAGCTCGCGCGCCGAGACATGGAGCGAGCCGCTCTTGCCCTTGCAATAGCCGGTGGCGCGGCCCATCACCTCGGCCATCAGACGGCCGGGGTCGGCGCCGCGGGCCAGCAGATGGCCGGCGCTGCGGTGGTTGGTCAGGATGCGGTCCCGCGGCTGCAGGGCCGTGACCGCGCCGACGGCGGCGGCCTCCTGGCCGACGGCGGTGCAGGTGCCGGGCGACTGGCCGGCGATGGTGGCGAGCTTCTCCTCATGGGCGCGGATCAGCATCATGGTTTCGAGCATGGCGATGCGGCTGGGGCTGGGCATGGCGGTCCTTCGGGTGGCAGATGGGGTGATTCAATTCTGGGCAAACAGGCTTCTGCTGGCATCGGCCAAAGGAATCACGGCCTCAGGCACGTCGGGCCATGGCCCGAGGAACCTTGGCCGTCGGGCACAATTCCCCCATGCCCTCCCGCCTCTATGTCGATACGCCGCTGCAAGTCGGCGTGACCCTGCTGCTGCCGCCGTCCGCCGCCCGTCATGCCCAGGTGCTGCGCCTGCAGCCCGGGGCCGAGCTGACCCTGTTCAATGGCCTGGGCGGCGAATGGGCCGCCACCGTCACCCGCATGGGTCGCAGCGAGGTCGAGGTGATGCTTGGTGCCCGTGACAACGTCGAACGCGAATTGCCCCAGGCCATCACGCTGGCCCTGGCCATGCCCGCCAATGACCGCATGGACTTTCTGGTCGAGAAGGCCACCGAGCTGGGCGTGGCTGCCATCCAGCCGCTGATGAGCGAGCGCTCGGTGCTGCGCCTGGCCGCCGAGCGGGCCGAGAAGAAGATCAACCACTGGCAGGGCGTGGCCATTGCCGCCTGCGAGCAAAGCGGCCGCACTCGCGTGCCGCGGATCGCGCCGGTGCGCACGCTGGCTCAATGGCTGGCCGGGCTGGACCCCGCCAGCGCTGATCAGCGTCGCTGGCTGCTCAGCCCGACCGCCGCCAGACCGCTGCCCGTGCTATTCCGACAAGCAGGCACCGGCACCATCGTGCTCAGCGGCCCCGAGGGCGGGCTGAGCCCGGCCGAGGAGGAGGCCGCACGTGCAGTCGGCTTTGAGGCCGCGTCACTGGGCCCCCGCATCCTGCGTGCCGACACCGCGCCGCTGGCGGTGCTGGCCTGGCTGGGGCTGCAGAACTCATGAATCCGCAACTGCTGCTGCTGACCTTCTGCCAGGGCCTGTTCCTGACCAATAACGTCACCTTCATCGCCATCAACGGCCTGGTCGGCCTGGCGCTGGCGCCGCAGGCGTGGATGGCGACGCTTCCGGTCTGCGGCTATGTGGCCGGCGGTGCGCTGTTTGCGCCGCTGGTGGCCCGCCATCAGCGCGCCTGGGGGCGCAAGCGCGGTTTCCAGCTGGGCCTGGTGGCGGCCATGTTCAGCTGCGCGCTGGCCGCCTGGGCCGCCAGCACCCAGCAGTTCTGGTGGGTGGTGGTGGCCACCGTGCTGGCCGGCTACTACAACGCCAACGCCGGTTTGTATCGATTTGCTGCCACCGAGCTGGTAGCCCCGGCGTTCAAGGAGCGGGCCATCTCCTGGGTGCTGGCCGGCGGCATCATGGGTGCGGTCACCGGGCCGAATCTGGCCAAGGCGAGCAAGGACCTGCTGGTCCAGCCCTTTGCCGGCGCCTATCTGGTGCTGATCGCCGTGGCCCTGCTGTCGCTGCTGACCCTGTCCTTCATCCGCTTTCCGCCGCTGCCGGTGGCCGCGCCCGGCGCGGCGGCCGGGCGCACGGTGCGCGAGCTGATGCGCCAGCCGGTGTTCGTGGTGGCGATTGCCGCCAGCGCCCTGGGCTATGGCGTGATGAATCTGCTGATGGCCGCCACACCGATCGCGATGGCGCAATGCGCGCACCCGTTCGATAACGCGGCCATCGTGCTGGAGTGGCATGTGCTGGGCATGTTCGTGCCCAGCTTCTTCACCGGCAGCCTGATCAAACGTTTCGGTGCCCTGCCCATCATGGGCGTCGGCGTGCTGCTGAATCTGGCCTGCGTGATGTTTGCGTTGTCCGGCACCGACCTGATGCATTTCGTCGGCGCGCTCTTGGTGCTGGGCGTGGGCTGGAACTTTCTGTTCATAGGCGGCACTACGCTGTTCACCCAGGCCTACCGGCCCGAGGAAAGAACCACCGCCCAGGGTGCGATGGATTTTTGCATTTATGCGACTATGACCGTTACCTCGTTCAGCTCCGGCGCCCTGGTCACGACCGGCGGCTGGACCTGGATGAATCTGGGCTCGTTGCTGCCGTTGGCGGCCACCGGCTTGGCCCTGCTTTGGTTGGCGAACAAGCCCCGAATGGCGCGTGTTTGATCTGTTACACCCTTGCCCTCTATTTGACTTGAAATAGGCCCAAACTAGGCAATACTCGTTGTCCACCCCCGCGCATCGTCAACCTGGGAGACGCATGATGGGACTGCTGAATGCCGTGCTGATTGCGCTGTCGCGCCGCAATGGCTTCGAGAACTCGGAGCTGGGCGCCGTGGCCGGACTGCTGGGGCGGGACGCCCCGGGCCAGGGCGTGACCGGCTTGGTCGAGCAGTTCGAGTCCAGTGGCATGGGTGAGCTGGTCGACTCCTGGATAGGCCCCGGCGAGAACCTGCCGGTGGAGCCGCACCAGATCCAGCAGGTGCTGGGTCGCGAAACGCTGCAGGGCATGGCCGATCAGCTGGGGCTGTCGGAGCTGGAGGTGGCGGTGCGCATGAGCCAGCTGTTGCCCGAGGCGGTCAACAAGCTGACGCCGCAGGGCCATCTGCCGCCCAGGGGCCTGGGCAGCGTCAACGAATTGCTCGGGCGGCTCAGCGCGACGAACTGATCAGCTTTCCGCCACCGGTTTGGGCGTACGGGCCGAGCCGGCAACGAGATCAAACCTGAACAGCCGGCATTCGATCGGACCATTCCACATCGGCACCCGGCGTGACTCCTTCAACCGCATCTTGCTGGGAAGCTTCATGTCTGGTGTCAAGAGGTAAGCTGTCCAGCCCGGGGTCTGCAAGGTGTAGGCCCGCTTCCAGTGGGCCGACAGGCGCGGGAAGAAGTCGTCCGTCGCGTCGCGCTGCTCCGATCCGGAGGCATCGCGACTCATCGTCTGCAGGCCGGCCTTGCCGCGCACCTCGATCCGTTCGCCATAGGGCGGATTCATCATCAGTGTGCCTGGCATGCCCTCGGGCAGCACGGGCGCCGGCCGCTCCAGCGCATCGCCGCCATTGAACTGGATGTACTGGGCCACACCGGCGCGCTCCGCATTGCGGCGCGCGAAGTCCACCATGCGGAAGGCCACATCGCTGGCATGTATCGGCACCGGGCAGGGGCGGATGCGCAGCTTGGCCTGGTCCTTGATCTGCTGGAAGCGCGAACGCAGGCCGGCGAACGGCAGCAGGCGCTCGAAGGCAAAGCGGCGGCCCATGCCGGGCGCCATCCGGCAGGCGATCTGGGCGGCCTCGATGGCAATCGTGCCCGAGCCGCAGCAGGGGTCGTGCAGGGCGCCGCCGGCCTCCGGCGTGCCCTTCCAGCCGGCGGCGGCCAGCATCGCGGCGGCCAGCGTTTCCTTCAGCGGGGCATCGCCCTTGTCCTCGCGCCAGCCGCGCTTGAACAGCGGCTCGCCGGAGCTGTCGACATACAGCGTGGCCCACTCCGGGCCCAGGTGCAGCACCACCGACAGATCGGGGAAGCGGGTATCGACGCTGGGGCGCTCGCCGGTGGCGTCGCGCAGCACATCGCAGATCGCGTCCTTGATGCGCAGCGTCGCAAAGTTCAGGCTTTGCAGCGGCGAGCGGTGGGCGGTGGTGTCCACCCGTATCGTCTGGTGTGGGGTGATCCACTGCGTCCAGTCGATGCGGCAGGCCAGCGTGTACAGCGCATGCTCGTCGAAATAGGGCCCGTCGGTCAGCTGTATCAGCACGCGCTGGGCCAGTCGGCTGTGCAGATTGAGCTGCATCACCACGTCCAGATCGCCCTTCAGGCCGATGCCGCCCTTCAGCGTGTTGACCGGCACGTCGGGGAGCAGGGTCTGCACCTCTTCGGCCAGCAGGGCTTCGACGCCGGCGGCACAGGGGAGGAACAGGGTGTAGGTGGTGGGGAAGGGAGCTTCGGACATACGCGATTATCGGCCCTGGCCGATATCGCTCCCGTCAGAGCTGCTTCCGAAGATTGGCCGGCGCTATCCGCAGCCCCTCTCGGTACTTGGCCACCGTGCGCCGCGCCACCTGTATGCCCTGCTCGTCCAGCATATCGCTGAGCTGGCTGTCGGACAGCGGCTTGGTCGGCGACTCGGCGGCAATGAACTGCTGGATCAGCGCGCGCACCGCGGTGCTGGAGGCATTGCCGCCGGCCTCGGTGTTCAGCGAACTGCCGAAGAAGTACTTCAGCTCGAAGGTGCCGAAGCGGGTGGCCATGTACTTGGCGGTGGTGACGCGCGAGATGGTGGACTCGTGCAGGCCCAGCTCGTCGGCAATCTCGCGCAGCACCAGCGGCTTCATCGCCAGTGCGCCGTGGGTGAAGAAGGCCTTCTGCCGCTCCAGGATGGCCTGGGACACGCGCAAGATGGTGTCGAAGCGCTGCTGGATGTTCTTGATGAACCAGCGTGCCTCCTGCAAGTGGGTGCCCAGGGTCGAGCCGCTGGCGCCGCCGCGCTGCTGGCGCAGCGCCCGGGCATAGAGCTCGTTGATGCGCAGCTTGGGCATCACATCCGGGTTGAGCACCACCTTCCAGCCCTTGCCCGCGGGCAGCACCAGCACGTCGGGCTGTATCGCCGCCGCCTCGGTGTGCGAGAAGGCACGGCCGGGCTTGGGCTCCAGCGAGGTGATCAGGTTCTGCGCCTCGCGCAGCAGGTCCTCGTCGGCGCCGGTGGCCGCCATCAGGCGCTTGTGGTCGCGCCGCGCCATCAGCTCCAGATGCTGCTTGCAGATCAGGATGGCAATCGCCTGCGCCTGGCTGCGTGGCAGTGCGCGCAGCTGCAGCAGCAGGCATTCGGACAGATCACGTGCTCCCACGCCCAGCGGCTCCATGCTTTGCAGCCACTTCAGCGCGCAGCGTAACTGGTCAAGGATCTCTTCCTGGCTATCTGGCTCATCGGTGGCCAGGGCCTGGGCCAGCTCCTCCAGCGGGTCGAGCAGATAGCCATCCTCGGTCAGAGATTCGATCAGGTACATCAGCGCTGCACGGTCGGCTTCGCTGAGGTGCATGCCGGCCATCTGCGCGCGCAAATGCTCTTGCAGGCTGATGCCGGGGCTCTCCTGCTCGCGCTCCATGCCGTCGTCGGATTCGCCGCTGCCACTGTTGCTGCTCGGGGTCTCGCGGATGCCGTCGAAGTCTTCCCGCTCGGTGCCGTTCTCCCAGTCCTCGCGCTCGGTGCCGCCGAAGTCGCCGGCCTGCAGCTCGGCGCTGGGCTCGTCGCCGGCACCGTCGGCGCTGTCCCGGGCGCTGGGTTCGTCGGCCTGGGCCGTGCTGTTGTGCAGCGGTTCGATGCGCTCGGGCAGGGCGCCGGGCTCGAAGCCGTCGTCCTCGGGCTCCAGCATCGGGTTCTGCTCCAGCATCTGCTCGACTTCCTGATGCAGCTCCAGGGTCGAGAGTTGCAGCAAACGTATCGATTGCTGCAGCTGGGGCGTCAGCGCCAGATGCTGTGACAGGCGTACCTGCAGGGACTGCTTCATGGCCGGGACATTGAACGCTTACATCCGGAAATGTTCGCCGAGATAGACCTTGCGCACATCGGCGTTCTCGACAATCTCGTGGGGCGTGCCCTCGGCCAGCACAGCCCCCTCGCTGATGATGTAGGCGCGGTCGCAGATGCCCAGCGTCTCGCGCACATTGTGGTCGGTGATCAGCACCCCGATGCCGCGGCTTTTGAGGAAGCGGATGATGCGCTGAATCTCCAGCACGGCGATCGGGTCGACGCCCGCAAAGGGCTCGTCCAGCAGGATGAAGCGCGGCTGCGTGGCGAGCGCCCGGGCGATCTCGACGCGCCGCCGTTCGCCGCCCGACAGTGCCGGTGCCGGGCTGTCGCGCAGCTTCTCTATGCTCAGATCGTGCAGCAGGCCCTCGAGCAGCTCGTTGATGCGCTGGGTTGGCAGCGCCTTGCCGTCGGGCCCGATCTGCAGTTCCAGCACGGCGCGGATGTTCTCCTCGACATTGAGCTTGCGGAAGATCGAGGCCTCCTGCGGCAGATAGCTCAGGCCCAGGCGCGCGCGCTGATGGATGGGCAGGCGCTGCACGCTCTGGCCGTCGATGGTGATCTCGCCGGCATCGGCCCGCACCAGGCCGACGATCATATAGAAGCTGGTGGTCTTGCCGGCGCCGTTGGGGCCCAGCAGGCCCACCACCTCTCCGCTGTTCACGGCCAGATGCGCATTGGTCACGACCTTGCGCATGCCATAGCTCTTCTGCAGCCCGGTCACTTCCAGGCGGCTGCGCGGAGCGCTTGCGTACTCCAGCACCGGGCTGCTCATCGGCGCCTTCAACGTCCGCTGGCCGGCTTGGCGCCGGGAACGGTCGATGCGGCGGCCTCGGCGTTGCGCGGCGCCAGGGTCATCTTGACCCGACCATTGGCGGCCGGCGTCGCGCCGCCCGCGGCCGAGAACACCTCGGCCAGGTTGTCATAGGTGATCAGCGCGCCGGTCACCTCGTCGGCCACGGCCGTGCCGCGCAGCCGGCGCACCACGGCGCTGCCGATGAAGCGCACCGTCTCCAGCTTGCTGTCGTACTCGATGCGCTCGGCCGAGCCATCGATGAATTCATCAACGCCGTCGCGCTTCTGCCGGAAGCTGACCATCTGGCCCGCCCCGGCGGTGAGCACCGCGGTCTTGTAGCCGTCGGGCGTCTCGCGCACCTCGGCCTGGTGGGCACGCATGGTCAGCGTGCCCTGGCTCATCACCACATTGCCATTGACGACATAGTGGCGGCGTATCAGGTCGAGCACGCTGCGCTGATCGGCCTCTATCGTCAGGTCTTTCAGGCGATCGGCTTTTTCCGCCTGCGTGCCCAGGGGCAGCAGGGCGGCAACGGCAATCAGGGCGAGCAGGAGTTTGGAGGGCTTTGGCATGGCGGCACAGTTCTTGCAGACCATTCTAGACCAGGGTTTGCACGTGTTGGGCGCTCAAAAAGCGACAAGGGACGCTCACGGCGTCCCTTTGTCATGTGCGGCGAGGTGCGCCGCGTTTACACCTTGCCGCTGCGCACGCGCTCGATCAAGAAGCTGGCCGTGACCACGGCCTGCTGCAGCGCCACGTTCTCGCCCGCGCCCTGGCCGGCCATGCTGGGCGAGGTCAGGAAGCGGCCACCGACACCGATGGCCGGCACGCCGTCGATGCGATAGCCCTCGGCCAGCTTGACCGCCTGCTGGCATTTCGATTGCACGCTGAAGGAGTTGTAGACCTCCAGAAACTTCGGCGCCTCCAGCCCGTTCTTGGCCAGGAAGGCGGCCATGCTGTCGGCCGTGTCCAGCGGCTGGCGCTGCTGGTGGATGGCGTTGAAGATCTTCGGCCGGAACTCGGCCTCGCGGCCCAGGGCCTCCAGCGCAAAAAAGCTGCGCTGATGGGTCTTGGTGTTCTCGCGGAAGGCGACGTGCGAACGGCGAAAGCCCACGTCGGCGGGCAACTGCTTGGTCCAGTTCTCGACCACCGGCTCGAAGGCATAGCAGTGCGGGCAGCCGTACCAGAAGAATTCGACCACTTCGATCTTGCCCGGCGCCACCGGAACCGGCGTGCCCAGTTTCTGATAGTGGCGGCCTTCAAGCGGGCCACCCTGGGCCATGGCCAGGCCGGGGATGGCGCCGGCCAGGGTGCTCAGCGCTAGGCGGGTGGAGAAGTCACGACGGTTCATTCGGTGTCCTGTCTGGAGGGGAGTGCTTGCAGTGGAGTCGCGCCAGCCGGCTTGGTTCCGGGGCGCCGTCAATTTAGCGTTGTACGCGCACCAGCTGGGCTTCCTGACCGGAGCCCTCGATCTTCTGCTGTTGGGCCTCGGCCTCGTCCTTCTTGTCGAATGGCCCCAAGCGTACGCGATAGACGGTGCGGCCGGCCTGTTCGCGTTCGAACACCTTGGCGCTGTAGCCCAGCATCGCCAGCTTGGCACGCTGCTGTTCGGCATCTTCTGGCTTGCCATAGGCGCCGGCCTGGACGAAGTACATGAAGGGGTCCGCGCCGGCAGCGGCAGAGGCTGCGGCGGCCTTCGACGCTGCGGCCGTGGCCGGGGCCGGCCTGGAGGCTGCCGGCGCGACGGCGGGAGCCACAGGGGGCGCGACGACGGGCGCGACGGCGGGAGGCTGAGCCTCGGCCTCCGCCCTGGGTGCGCTGATCACGCCGCTGGCCGCCTTGGCCGCATTCTTGCCGGCCAGCGGAGCATTCGGATCCCAGTTCTTGTTGCGCTCGGTTTCCATTGCGTCCTGCTCGGCGGTGCGCTGCGGCACCTTGTTCAGGAAGGGCACCGGCACCTTGGTGATGTACAGGGCCACGCCCAGGGCGATGGCCAGGCCGATCAGCAGGCCCACGATCATGCCCAGCACGAAGCCGCCCTTCTGGCCGCCCCCGCCACTCTTCTTGGCGGCCGGGGCCTTGTTCGCAGAATTTCTCATTCAGTCTCCATCTCGCGGGACATCATATCGGGGGCGCTGACGCCCAGCAGGGCCAGCGCATTGCGCAAGACCTGGCGCGTGGCCGTCAGCAGTGCCAGGCGCGCGCGGGTCTGGGCCGCATCATCGGTCAGGAAGCGCTCGGCCGCATAGTAGCTGTGGAACAGTCCGGCCACATCGCGCAGATAGAACGCCACATCATGCGGGGCCAGGTCTTGCGCCGCGCCGCTGAGCATGCGCGGATAGTCGGCCAGCTTGAGCATCAGGGCGACCTCGGCGGGCGCGGTCAACAGGCTCAGATCGGCCTGGGCCAGGCTGGCCTCGTCGCCACCCCACTGGCGTATCACCGAGCAGATGCGTGCATGGGCGTACTGCACATAGAACACCGGGTTCTCATCGTTCTGCTTCAGCGCCAGGTCGACATCGAAGGTGAACTCGGTGTCGGCCTTGCGGCTGATGAGGAAGAAGCGCACAGCGTCGCGGCTGGTCCAGTCGATCAGGTCGCGCAGGGTGACGTAGCTGCCGGAGCGTTTGGAGATCTTCACCTCCTGGCCACCCTTCATCACCGTCACCATCTTGTGCAGCACATAGTCCGGATAGCCCAGCGGGATGCCGACGCCGGCTGCCTGCAGGCCGCCACGCACGCGGGCAATGGTGCCATGGTGGTCGGTGCCCTGGACGTTGATGACCTTGCTGTAGCCGCGCTCCCATTTATTGATGTGATAGGCCACATCGGGCACGAAGTAGGTGTAGCTGCCGTCCTGCTTGCGCATGACGCGGTCCTTGTCATCGCCGTAGTCGGTGGTGCGCAGCCACAGCGCGCCGCCCTCTTCGAAGGTCTTTCCCGAAGCAATCAGCTTGGCAACGGTGGCCTCGACCAGGCCCTTGCTGTACAGGCTTGACTCGAGGAAGTAGTTGTCGAAGTGCAGACCAAAGGCCTGCAGGTCCAGGTCTTGCTCATGGCGCAGATAGGCGACGGCGAACTGGCGGATGCTGTCCAGATCGGCCGGGTCGCCGGAGGCGGTGAACTCGCGGTCATCGGCCTTGACGGTGGCCTTGGCCATGAAGTCGTCGGCAATGTCCTGGATGTAGTCGCCGTTGTAGGCGGCCTCGGGCCAGTCGGCATCGCCGGGTTTCAGGCCCTTCAGGCGGTTCTGCGTGCTCGAGGCCAGGGTGGCGATCTGCACGCCGGCATCGTTGTAATAGAACTCGCGCAGCACCTTCCAGCCCTGGGTCTGGAACAGATGGCACAGCGAGTCGCCCAGCGCCGCCTGGCGGGCATGGCCCACATGCAGCGGGCCGGTCGGGTTGGCCGAGACGAACTCGATCATCAGCTGCTGGCCGTTGGCCGGCTGTTGGCCGAAGGTCTCGCCGGCGGCGAGCACCTCGGTCACGACGGCCTGCCGAGCGGCGTCGGTCAGGCGCAGATTGATGAAGCCGGGGCCGGCGATTTCCATGCTGGCGACCCAACGCTGCACGGCCGGGCGGCGCTGCAGCGCGTCGATCAGCGCCTGGGCCAGCTCGCGCGGGTTCTTTTTCAGCGGTCGCGCCATCTGCATCGCGGCGGTGCAGGCGAAATCGCCGTGGCTGGCCTGCTTGGGCGACTCGAAGGCGATCGGAATGGACAGCGCCGGGCCGTCGGTGGGGCTCAGCTCCCGGATCACTTCACCCAGGGCTTGGAGCAGGTCTTGCTTGGCTTGAATCATGGGCTGATTCTACGTTTGCGGCTCGACCCTCCCTCGGCTTGCTTTGCTGGTAGCAAAAGCCGAGACTGGCAGCACTTTTGCACATCTTCGCTCCCGGGCGAGCCTTCACAAGGTGGGAAGATAGCCCTTCAGATGTCCAAATCAGACCTGACCCGCTCGGACCCCGACCATTTCGACCTGCCGCTGGACGGTGGCGGCGAGCCGCCGCTGCCTGCCTATGTGGGCAAGTACCGCATCCTCAAGCGCCTGGGCGAGGGGGCGACCAGCGAAGTGTTCCTGGCCCGCGACGAGTTCCGCGACACCGAGGTGGCAATCAAGCGCGTGCGCGGCGGCAGCGGCGAGGACGGCCCGGCTGGCCACTTTCCGAGCCGGCTGTTCGCCAACGAGGCGGCGCTGGCCGGGCGGCTGCAGCACCCGAACGTGGTGCAGATCCTTGACGCCTTCCCCGACCCGCACGAGCCCTATCTGGTGATGGAGTATGTGCCGGGCGTGACCTTGCGGCGCTTCTGCCGGCCCGACAACCTGCTGCCGCTGGACGTGATGGTTGAGGTGGGTTTCAAGTGCGCGATGGCCCTGTCCTATGTGTTCCGCCAGGGCGTGATACATCGCGACGTCAAGCCGGCCAATCTGCTGGCCGTGCTCGACGCCCAGGGCCAGGTCACCGACATCAAGGTCAGTGACTTCGGCAGCGCGCTGAACCTCAATTCCGACCGCACGCAGATCCACCGCGTCGGCTCGCTGGCCTATATGTCGCCCGAGCAGCTCGACGGCGGCGATCTCGATTGCCGCTCCGACATCTACTCGCTGGGCGCCGTGCTCTACCACCTGGTGGCCGGCCGCCCGCCCTTCGATGCGCCGGCACAGGCCAGCCTGATGCACCAGATCTACAGCCAGGCACCTGCCACGCTGCAGGGGCAGCGCGGCGGCGTGACGCCGGAGCTGGATGCGGTGATCATGAAGGCCCTGGCCAAGCAGCCGCAGGACCGCTATGACGACTGGGAGAGCTTCGGCCGGGCCCTGTCCGACCTGGTGGCCAAGCAGCTGGTGCCGCTGGCGCAGTTCCAGGAGGTGATGGACTCGGAGCGTTTCAATCTGCTGCGCAGCCTGGACTTCTTCGTCGGCTTCGACGATGTGCAGCTGTGGGAGGTGGTGCACCGGGCGCGCTGGCGGCGCTACAGCATCGGCCACTCGCTGTACAAGAAGGGCCAGGAGGGCAATACCTTCCACATCATCGCGCACGGCGATCTGGAGGTGTTCCGCGACGGCCAGCGCGTCGCCCAGCTGGGGGCGGGCACCTCGGTGGGCGAGATGGCCTATCTGGCGCCCAACCCCGATCTGCGCCGCCACAGCACCGACGTGCTGGTGGCCTCGCCCTGCACGACGATCTCGTTCACGCCGGAGGCATTGGGCCAGCTCAGCGAGCAATGCCAGCACCGCTTTGACAGTGCCTTTATCCGCGTGCTGGTGCGCAGGCTGCATGCGGCGCATGAGGCGCTTGCCCACCCAAGACGAATCCTCTAGCGCGGCTCTTGGCCGCTGTGCTTCAATCACCAACGGCAATCATGCCCACCCTCAGGACGGAGAAGTCATTCATGAAAAAGATCTTCATCGCTTTCACGCTCGCCATGGCCGGGCTGTCCACCTCCGCGCTGGCCGTCGATGCCAGCTGCGAGGCCAAGGCCACCGAGAAGAAGCTGGCTGGTGCGGCCAAGACCAGCTTCATGAAGAAATGCGAGAGCGATGCCGGCGCGGCCTCGGCATCGGCGGCCTGCGAGGCCCAGGCGGCCGAGAAGAAGCTGGCGGGTGCGGCCAAGAACAGCTTCGTCAAGAAGTGCAGCGCCGACACCAAGGCCGGCAATGCGCAGAGCGCCTGCGAGGCTCAGGCGGCCGAGAAGAAGCTGGCAGGTGCGGCCAAGAACAGCTTCGTCAAGAAGTGCGCCGCTGGAGGCTGAAGTCCTTGCGGGACAGACCTTGCGACCCGCGCGCAGCGTGGCCGCACGCGCTGTCCCCAACTGACTGGGTAGTTCTGTAGCCCGGATGAAATCCGGGACCCCGGATTCCATCCGGGCTACCGCCAATATCCCTCATCCCCATAGCTGGCCTTGAGGAAATCAATCCACAGCCGCACGCGCAAGGCCAGATGCTTGCGCTGCGGAAACACCGCGTAGATGCCATTCGGCGGCGCGGCGAAGTCATCGAGCACCTGCTGCAGCCGGCCGGCCGCGATGTCGGCCTCGACTTCCCAGGTGCTGCGCCAGGCCAGGCCCAGGCCGGCCACACACCAGTCGTGCAGGACCTGGCCGTCGCTGCAATCCAGCCGGCCGCTGGGTCGCAGATGGGTCAGCTGGCCGTCCACCGTGAAGGCCCAGCCGCGGGTCTGGCTGGCGTCCGAGCTCAGGGTCAGGCATTCATGGCGGGTCAGCTCGGACGGATGGGCCGGCACGCCCGCACGCTTCAGATAGCTGGGCGCGGCCACGCACAGGCGGCGGTTGTCGGCCAGGCGCAGGCTCACCAGGCTGGAGTCCGGCAGGTCACCGACGCGCACCGCGCAATCGAAGCCCTCGTTGACGATGTCTATCACCCGGTCGCTGAGGTTCAGCGACAAATGCACGTCCGGATGCTGGGCCAGGAATTTCGGTATCAGCGGCGCCACATGGCGGCGGCCGAAGCCGGCAGGGGCGGTGATGCGTACATAGCCGCTGGCCTTCAGCCCACCGGCACTGACGCTGGCCTCGGCATTGGCCAGATCGCCCAGCAGGCGCTGGCAGTCCTCCAGAAAGGCGCTGCCCTCGTGGGTCAGGCTGATCTTGCGCGTGGTGCGCACCAGCAGCTTGACGCCCAGGCGCTCCTCCAGCCCGTCGATGCGCCGGCCTATCACCGCCGGTGCCACGCCCTCGGCCTGGGCGGCGGCCGTCAGGCTGCCCTTGGTGGCCACCAGGGTGAATGACTCCATCTGTTTGAGGCGATCCATGGGCCGGCATTGTGCGCTTTGATTCGGGTAAATAGTCAAATTCTGACCAGACTGCAGTCAAAAAAGTCATGTATCCCCTGCCAGACGGCATCTGAATCCGGCGCGCAAACGGGCTTAAATTGCGGCCAAGGCTGGCAGATTCGCGCCGCCGCCCGGTTTCTATCTTCTTGATCGAGGTTGATGTCCATGAGCACTGCCCGCACCACCCGCCACCGCCTCCAGATCGCCACCCCGCTGTACCGCTTCATCGAAGACGAGGTGCTACCCGGCACCGGCGTGGATCCGGTCGCCTTCTGGGCTGGATTCGACGCCATCGTGCACGAGCTGGCGCCCAAGAATGTGGCCCTGCTGGCCGAGCGAGACCGGCTGCAGGCCGAGCTTGATGCCTGGCATCTGGCCCATCCGGGGCCGATTGCCGACATGCCCGCCTACCGTGCCTTTCTGGAGCGCATCGGCTACCTGGTGGCGCAGCCGCAGCAGGTGCAGATCAGCACGGCCAACGTTGACGCCGAGCTGGCGAGCCAAGCCGGCCCGCAGCTGGTGGTGCCGATACTGAACGCACGCTATGCCCTGAACGCGGCCAATTCGCGCTGGGGATCGCTGTATGACGCGCTCTACGGCACCGATGCCATCGCCGAGGCCGACGGCGCCGAGAAGGGCTCGGCCTACAACCCGGTGCGCGGCGCCAAGGTGATCGCCTTCGCCCGCGCCGTGCTGGACCAGGCCGCCCCGTTGGAGGGCGCATCGCACAGCGATGCCAGTGGCTATAGCGTCGAGTCGGGTCGACTGGTCGTGAGACTGCTGAGTGGCGGGCAGACCGGCCTGGCCGACACCAGCCAGTTCCTCGGCTACCGGGGCGAGGCCGCCTCGCCCAGCTCGGTGCTGCTGCGCCACAACGGCCTGCACCTGGATCTGCAGATCGACCGCGGCACCGCCATCGGCCGCAGCGACGCCGCGGGCGTCAGCGACCTGGTGCTGGAGGCGGCCCTGTCCACCATCCTCGACCTGGAAGACTCGGTCGCCGCCGTCGATGCCGAAGACAAGCTGCTGGCCTATCGCAACTGGCTGGGTATCCAGCTGGGCACGTTGACCGAGGAGATCAACAAGGGCGGCCGCATCAGCACCCGCAGCCTCAACCCGGACCGGCGCTACACAGCGGCGCAGGGCGGCGAGCTGGCCCTGCATGGCCGTTCGCTGATGTTTGTGCGCAATGTCGGCCACCTGATGACGAATCCGGCCATCCTGTATGCCGACGGCAAGGAGATTCCCGAGGGCATCATGGACGCGATGATCACCGTCACCATCGCCCTGCATGACCTGCAGCGCCATGGCCGCGAGGGCCTCTGCAATTCGCGCCAGGGCTCGGTCTACATCGTCAAGCCCAAGATGCACGGTCCGGCCGAGGTGGCGTTTGCGGCCGAGCTGTTCGGCCGCGTCGAGCAGGTGCTGGGCCTGGCGGATAGCACCGTCAAGCTGGGCATCATGGACGAGGAGCGCCGCACCAGCGTCAACCTGAAAGCCTGCATCGCCGCGGCCAGCAGCCGTGTGGCCTTCATCAACACCGGGTTCCTGGACCGCACCGGCGACGAGATGCACACCGCCATGCTGGCCGGACCGATGCTGCGCAAGGGCGATATGAAGACCAGCGCCTGGATCCAGGCCTATGAACGCAGCAATGTGCTGGTGGGCCTGTCCTGCGGCCTGCGCGGCCGTGCCCAGATCGGCAAGGGCATGTGGGCCATGCCCGACCTGATGGCGGCGATGCTGGAGCAGAAGATTGCCCATCCGAAGGCCGGCGCCAACACCGCCTGGGTGCCCTCGCCGACGGCCGCCACCCTGCACGCGCTGCACTACCACCAGGTCAACGTGGCCGCGGTGCAGCGCGAACTCGAGCAGCAGGATGCCAATGCCCTGCGCGACGAGCTGCTGGACCGCCTGCTGACGGTGCCGGTGGTGGCCGAGGCCCGCTGGAGCGAGGCCGAGCGCCAGCAGGAGCTGGACAACAATGTGCAGGGCATTCTCGGTTATGTGGTGCGCTGGGTCGACCAGGGCGTGGGCTGCTCCAAGGTGCCCGACATCCACAATATCGGTCTGATGGAGGACCGCGCCACGCTGCGCATCTCCAGCCAGCACATCGCCAACTGGCTGCACCATGGCGTGGTCACGGCGGATCAGGTGCGCGCCACGTTCGAGCGCATGGCCGCGGTTGTCGATGGACAGAACGCTGGCGATGCTGCCTATCGCACTATGGCCGGCCACTTCGCCACCTCGGCCGCCTACCAGGCCGCACTGGATCTGGTCTTCAAGGGCAAGGAGCAGCCCAGCGGCTACACCGAACCCCTGCTGCATGCCTGGCGGCTGAAGGTCAAGGCGGCGGCAGCCTGAGGCCCGTCAAGCTGCAAGCCCGTCGATCGGGCATAAAAAAACGGCGCCCGAGGGCGCCGTTTCTATTGGTCTGATGCGAGATCAGAACTTGGCGGTGGCGCCCAGGAAGAACGAGCGGCCGAAGACGTCGTAGTAGCCAGGGATGGTGTCCAGGGCCTGCGTACCCGAAGTGCCCGATGCGAAGATCGGCGGCTTCTTGTCGAACAGGTTGGTGATGCCGGCGAACAGCTCGACGCCCTTGCGCAGGTTGTAGCCCACGCGCACGTTGTGGTACGTGTGTGCGCCAATCTTCGGGAAGCCGTCGGCCGTCGTGCCCACGGCCATGTCGGCGCGGCCGATATGACGCATGTTCCAGTTGGCCTTGAACGGACCCTTCTTCCAGCCCACGTTGGCGTTGGCCGTCATCTTGATGAAGCCCTGGTCGGAGGTCGAACCGCCGGCCTGACCCAGGAGGTCAACTTCGGGTTCGCCGGCCAGCGGCAGCTGGGTGGCCTTGTCGTAGAACGTCGCAATCGCCGACAGGTCGAAGTCACCCCAGTTGGCGGTCTTGAAGCCGTAGCGAACGTCCAGGTCCACGCCCTGGATGTCCAGCGAGGCCACGTTCTGCAGCTCTTCGTTCACCGAACGCAGCACGTAGTTGGCGCCGGGCAGCAGCGGGTGCGTGCCACGGGTCTTGGATCCGCACAGCAGACGGTTCGGCGTGTCGTAGCACAGGTTCACAGCGGTCTGACGCGAGACCGTGGTGATCATGTCCTTGACCTTGATGTCGAAGCGGTCGATCGCCAGCGAGAAGCCCTTCAGCGCCTTGGGCGTGAACACCAGACCATAGGTCATGGTCGTGCCGATTTCGGGGTTCAGGTTGGCATTGCCACCCGAGAAGCCCTCGACGCTCTGCTCGATCGACTGTGCCGGCACGTAGTTGGTCGGCACGCCGTCGGCCGCGCAGTTGGCGGCGCGGGTCGGGTTGGCATTGCGACGCGATTCCGTGCAGGGGTCGTTGACGACGCCGAAGGTCTGGCCGATGCCGGACAGCTCGCCGGGCACCGGGGTGCGCACGGCACGGGCCTTCATGGCACGCAGGCGCAGGCCATCGGTGGGCTCCCAGTCGCCGCCGAACTTCCAGGTGTTGTAGCTCTTGCTGTTGCTGCTGGAGTGACGATATGCGCCTTCCAGGTTCAGCGAGTTGATGAAGGGCTTGTCGGCCAGCACCGGAACCAGCATTTCAACAAACACTTCGCGCGTCTTGATCTTGACGTAGTCGGTGTCGCCGATCTGGTTGCCGGTCACGTTGCCCAGATTGATCTGGGTATCGTGGTCCAGGCCGCCCTTGAGCGTGCGCGACTCGGCACCGAAGGCGGTGCGCACATCACCGGCGGGCAGCTTGAACGGCGAACCGGACAGGCTGACGATGGTGTCGTTCAGTGTGCTCTTGCCGCGCGAGGAGGTGTCCACCGTCAGGTAGTCGGCCATCGCCTTGGTGTAGGGAGCGAAGGGGTTGATCGGCACGCAGCCATTGCCGCGAGCGGCAGCGTCGATACAGCGGTAGGTGTTGGGTGCGCCGCCGGGAATCTGTTCAACACGCAGGCCGTGGTACAGCTGGCCCAGGCCGACCGAACCCTCGGTGCCCAGGTTGACCGTGGTGCGGCCGAACACATGCGATGCCTCCCAACGCCAGTCTTGGCCCAGGCCCATCAGGCTGTCCAGCTCGCCCTTGATGCCGAACACGGTGCGTGCCACGTCACGGTCGCTGCTGGCGCCGCGGTTGCCGCCCAGCGTCTCGTTCGAGAAGCGCTGCCACCAGTTCATTTCGGTCTGGCCGGCGGCGTCCAGTGCGGCCTTCATGGCCGGAGGCACGAAGGGGTTGGTCGCGGGGATCGAGGGCTGCAGGCCGCCAAAAGTGTTGGCATTGGCCTGGAAGGGGTGACCTTCGAACGACGAGTCCACCGAACTGGTCGAGAAGTTCACTTCGCCGAAGGCGGTGACGTTCTTGTTGATCTTGTACTCGGCTTCGCCGGCGGCCACGACGCGCTTGGTCGGAATCGCCAGGTCGCGTTGGGCATTGCGGTTGTAGCCGTCGGTTGCCGTCGAGAAGGGGATCAGGTTGCCGTTGGCATCGGTGAAGCTGTTGCCACGGCGCGTGAAGCTGCCGGTGCCGATGAAGAAGCGACCGTTGGCGCCCACGCCCGAGCGAGCGGCGGGGCCCTTGATCAGCGAGTCGGGCGAGCCCCAGAAGATGTCGTCCTCGCAGATCTCGCGGTCCTTGCAGCTGACGCGGCCGTCCTTGTGGAACTCCAGCGTCAGCAGCGCGCGGCCGCCGTCGCCGAACTTGCCGCCCATCATCACATGGGCTTGCGTTCCCTTGTTGTCGCCCTTGGAGGCTTCGCCGTACTGGACGCCGACTTCAACGCCTTCGAAGTTCTTCTTGGTGATGATGTTGATCACACCTGCGACCGCGTCGGCGCCATAAACGGCCGAAGCGCCGCCGGTCATGACTTCGACGCGTTCGATGTTGGCGAACGGGATCGAGTTGAAGTCAACGCCGGTGCCCGTGGTCGTGCCACCGGGGAAGCGACGGCCGTTGACCAGCACCAGGGTGCGGCCCGCGCCCAGATTGCGCAGATTGGCCTGCTGCAGACCCGAGGACTCGACACCCGAGAAGGTGGACTGCGTGCGCGAGGAGCCGAAGGACGGCGTGAACTGCGGCAGCTGGGTGGCCATGTCGGCGAAGTTGGTGACGCCGATATTGGCCATCGTCTCCGTCGTCACTGCCAGGACCGGCGTCGTGCCTTCGAGGTTGGGGCGAACAATGCGCGAACCGGTCACAACGACGGACTCGATCTTCTCGACCTTGTCTGTGGTCTGCGCCATCGCGGGCAGTGCCGGCAACATGCCGGTGACCAGCAGCGCCGCGGCGGCGCTGAGCTTGTTTCTCTTGAACATGGGAATCTCCAGATAAGGATGTGTGGTTGCAATGCCCCTGTCAGGCCGTACCCGCCGGATGGGCGGGCGCAAACACAGCGTGACAACAACTTGACTTAGGGTAGTTGTTCGGAAATTTTAGGAGGGGGTGGCTGCGGTGAAAAAAGGGCTCGTTTCCTGTTGCAGCAGTGCAACGAGAAGGGTCCAGGTTTTCCCGTAGAAAGGGCATTCGAAAGCCGCTTTCGGCGGGCCGATTGCTGCCCCGCGGTTCGCCGTGAGCGGTGCCGTTTCCAGGGCGTAGGCAGTCCTGGCCCGGGGCGCACGCAGCGGTCGTGCGGGCTGCAACAAATTGCATCTCCCGGCGTCAAGGAATACCCTAAAAAAGCATCAAGGAATACCCTTAAATTGCCCTGATTGCCTGCCGTGACAATCTAATTTCTTACGTAATCGCTGGTCATATTCAATTAGGTTTACAAGACCTGAGCATTGAGGATGAGCCGGCGGTGGATCTATCCCTCAACCATCCAAAATTGTCATTGGGGCAGCATGTTCAGAAGAAATCAGGTCAACTTTGCCGCCTTGCTTTGCCTTGGCGCGCTGTCCGCGACGCCCGCCTTGGCGCAGCAGCAACTCGACCGTATTGAGATCACCGGCTCGAGCATCCGTCGTATCGCCAATGAGAGTGCACTGCCTGTGCAGGTGATTACCGCGGAGCAGATCCGCGGCTCGGGCGCGACGAGTGTGGCTGATGTCATCCAGCGCCTGCCTTCGATGCAGGGCTTCGCGATTGCCGACACGGCAATCGGCAGCAACTCCGGCGGTATTGCCACCGCCTCCATCCACGATATCGGGGCGTCTTACACACTGGTGCTGCTGAATGGCCGGCGTGTTGCACCGACAGGGTCTGGCTCCACGATCAACCTGGCCGCCATTCCGATGAGCGCGATCGAGCGCATCGAAGTGCTGACAGATGGCGCTTCTGCTTTGTACGGCTCGGATGCGATTGCCGGCGTCGTCAACTTTGTGCTGAAGCGCAACATCCAGGGCGGTACGGTCACGGTGCAAGCCGATTCGCCTCTTGAGGGCGGCGGCAAGTCGGCCAATGCCAGCGTCACATATGGCTTCGGCAACCTGGACAAGGATCGCTTCAACGTCGTGGCGACCTACCGCCACGACGAGCAAAAGCCGATGAAGTCCGGCGATCGCGAGTTCGCCAAGTCTGCCTATCTGCCGTTTGAGTACAACGGCCGCAAGTACATCTACGACCGCACCAGCACGTCGGCGGATCCGGCCAATGCCACCGTGACCTTCAAGCGGCTTGGTACTGAAACGACGACATTGCCCGCCTACGCCTTCAACCCGTACTACAAGACCCACGGCAACACCTGCGCGCCGAACAACGTCTACAGCCTGAGCAACGCGGCAACCGCAACCTCGGTCAGCGAGATGTGCGCGTTTGACTTCGTCAGCACCATCGACGTGTACCCCGAGTCCAAGCGCGACTCCTTCTACATGTCGGGCCAGTTCAAGGCCAGCAATACGGTGACCCTGTTCACCGACATTGCCTACTCGCGCATGGATCTCACGGCGCGTATCGCTCCGAATCCTGTGCCGGTGTCAATTCCCGTGACGTCGAGCCTTTTCACCAAGTATGTGGCGCCCTATCTGACCGCCGATCAGATCGCGCACATCAACACGGTCACCGCCAACTACCGCGCCACCGACTTCGGTACCCGTGATTCACAGACCATCACTGACTCGAAGCACTTCGTGATTGGCGCTGAGGCCGAAGTGGGCAATTGGCTGCTGTCCACCGCTGCCACCTGGTCGCAGAATGCCATCGACGAAAAGTATGTCGGTGGGTATTTCAAGGACAAGGAGTTCCGTGACATCGTCAAGAATGTCTCGGTTGATCCCTTCGTGCCCTCGGGTGGTCAGTCGGCCGCGGCGCAGTCGCTGATTGCCGGCTCCATCTTCAATGGCAGCGTCCGCAGTGGCTCGACCACGCTGACCGGCCTGGATGTGCGCGCCTCGGGTGATCTGTTCAAGCTGCCCGCCGGCACGGTTGGCGTCGGTGTGGGCGCCGACGTCCGCAACAACCGCTTCAAGAACACGCCCTCGGCTTCCGCACTGGCCGGCGAGATCTACAACTACGCACCGGTCACGGCCTTCGACCTGGAGCGCAGCAACGCAGGCGTGTTCGCCGAAGTGCTGGTCCCCGTGGTCAAGAATCTCGAACTGACCGGCGCACTGCGCTACGACACCATCGGCGCCATCAAGGACGCAGTCAACAACAAGGACGTGGGCGAGCGTGTCAGCGCCACCACCTACAAGTTGTCGGCGCGCTACCAGGTCTCGAATGCCGTGCTGCTGCGTGGTTCCTACGGCACCGGATTCAAGGCCGCCTCGATGTTGGATATCGCCCAGCCGCTGATCCCCAACGGCGTGACGGCTGCCAACTATGACTGCCCGTTCCCCGGTACCCCGGCCTGCAAGCCGACCAAGACCCAGTACAGCCAGATGGCTGGCGGCAATGACCAGATGAAGCCCGAGAAGTCCAAGCAGGGCACCGTGGGCATCCGCTTCGAGCCGACGGCCGACTTCGGCATCGGTGCCGACTACTGGAACGTGAAGATGACCGACGCCGTCAGCGGCGTGTCGGCCAACCAGGCGTTTGCCGATCCGCAGAAGTACAAGGACCTGTTCACCCTGTATCGCACGCCGGCCGAGACCCAGGACTACTGGGCCTTCAAGAGCGTGTCGACCAATATCGGCAAGGCCAACTACAGCGGCGTCGACTGGGATGTGGTGGCACGGTTCCAGACCGGTATCGGCCGCCTGACCACGGGCTTGGCGGGCACGTACATGATCGAGTCGTCCTACACCCGTGCCGGCACGGACAATGACTTCACCGATAGCATGGGCAAGTACGGCGAGAACGCTGCGGTGACTTTCCGCAACATCATCCGCGGCACGCTGAAGCTGGAGACGGGCGCTTTCACCAACTTGCTGACGGTCAAGCTGCGTTCGGGCTACAAGGACATCACGACCACCGCGCGTGACGTGGCGACCAACAAGAACGTGGCGGTTTCTGTCGATGTGCCGCGTTACGGCACCCTCGACTGGCAGGGCACGTACAAGCACAGCAAGGCGCTGGAACTCCGCGTGGGCATCAACAACCTGCTGAACGAAGCGCCTCCGTTCACCCTGCGTGACTCCTCCGGTCACCAGGTGGGCTACGACCCGCGTTACGCAGACCCCAAGATGCGTACTTTGTACATGATGGGCACCTACAACTTCTGAGTTGTCGGACGCCATCTCCAGAAAGGGGCCGCTTGCGGCCCCTTTTTCATGGTCCCGCCGTTCGGTATGGGGCGGGACCGCCTTCCCTGCCTAGAATCAGGCTTCATGCCAAGGAGAGTTGATGTCTGAAGCCGCTGCAGGCGCATTGAGCTGCGAGGTCCTGATCATCGGTGCCGGCCCCGCCGGCAGCGCGGCCGCACAGTTGTTGGCCCGTGCCGGCGTCGATGTGCTGCTCGTTGACCAGCAGCCGCTCGGCCGGGACAAGATCTGTGGCGACGGCCTGATCCCGGATGCCCACGCCGCCTTGAGGCGCCTGAACCTGCTGGACAGCGTGATGGCCCGGGCGCAGTTCGTCAGCCATGTCGGCTGCATAGGTCCCAGTGGCGGGCGCATCGACGTTCCTGGCCACCTGGCCGTGCTGCCGCGCCGCGAACTTGACCAGTTGCTGGCTCAGTCCGCCATCGACGCAGGCGCACGTTGGCTGGCCCCCGCCCGCTTCGAACGAACCGTCGAGAATGAACGGGGCGAAGTGGTGGGCGCGGTGCTCAAGCAGGGTGATGCGCTGACCGAAGTGCGTGCGCGCTGGGTGCTGTTGGCCACCGGCGCCGTGCCCAAGGCGCTGACGGCCGCCGGCATGTGCGAGCGTCACACCCCCAGCGGCGTGGCGATGCGGGGTTATATCCGCGCGCCATCCATGGTGGGGCGTATCAGTGCCATGGAGGTGGTCTGGAACAGGGCGGTGCGGCCGGGCTACGGCTGGGTCTTCCCCGCGCCCGGGGGCTGCTTCAATATCGGCGTCGGCGTGACTGACAGCCACAAGGCGGTCGGCGGCAAAGGGGCCAAGCAGGAGCTGAATCTGCGCGCGATCTTCGACGCCTTCTGCGCCTCCTATGAGCCGGCGGCTCAGCTGGTGCGCGAAGGCGAATGGGTGGGCGAACTCAAGGGCGCGCCGCTGCGCTGCACCCTGGAGGGCGCACGTTGGAGCCGCCCCGGCCTGCTGGTCACCGGCGAGGCCGCCGGCAGCACCTATTCCTTCACCGGCGAGGGCATAGGCAAGGCGATGGAGACCGGCATGCTGGCCGCCGATGCAGTGCTGGCCGGCCGGCGCGAGCACCTGGCCGATGCCGAAGTGCGCGCCCGTTACGAGGCCGGCCTGCTGGCGCTGAAACCCAAGTTCCAGCTTTATGCCCGCGCCAATCGGGTGAATGCCTTCCCCTGGCTGGCCGATCTGCTGATCTGGCGCGCACGCAAGAGCCCGCGCCTGCTGGCGCGCATGAGCGGCGTGCTCAACGAGACCAGCAACCCGGGCAATCTGATCAGCGTCAAGGGTTTCTCGCGCTTGTTCCTGGAATAGAGAGACAGCCATGTACCCCCACGCTCACTTCGTTCACTGCCCCCCGAGGGGGCGCTCAGCGCCCTTCGGGCGGCCGGGCGGGCGCTGACATGTGCCAACTCCTCGGCATGAATGCCAACACCCCGACCGACGTGATGTTCAGCTTCACCGGTCTGGCGACGAGGGCCGAGGAGCACAAGGACGGTTTCGGCATCGCCTTCTTCGAGGGCTGTGGTCTGCGCCTGTTCGTTGACCACCACAGCGCCCGGGTCAGCCCGGTGGCCGAGCTGGTCAAGCACTATCCGATCAAGAGCGACAACGTCATTGCCCATATCCGCAAGGCCACGCAGGGGGTGGTCTCGCTGGAGAACACCCATCCCTTTGTGCGCGAGCTGTGGGGGCGCTACTGGGTGTTCGCCCACAACGGCGATCTGAAGGGCTTTGCGCCGGTGCTGCACGGTGCCTTTCGCCCTGTCGGCCGGACGGACAGCGAGTTGGCCTTCTGCTGGCTGATGCAGGAGCTGGCCAAGGCCCATGCCAGCGTGCCCAGCGTCGAGGAACTGACCGCCACCCTGAGCGAGCTGGTGCCGCGCCTGGCCGCCCACGGCACCTTCAATATGCTGCTGTCCAACGGCCAGGCGCTTTGGGCCCATGGCACGACCCGGCTGCACTATCTGGAGCGCAAGCACCCTTTCGGCCCGGCCCAGTTGCAGGACGAGGACGTGCGCGTGGACTTTGCCGCCGAGACCACGGCCCGTGACCGCGTCGCAGTCATCGCCACCGAACCGCTGACCCGCGACGAGCCCTGGATCGCCTTCGCCCCCGGCGAGCTGAAGGTCTTCGTCGATGGTCAGCTCATGAATTGCACCAGGCGCCTCACGCACGCCTGAGGGAAGGCCCGCTCGCGCTTGACGCGAAGTCCTGAGACACTGGGCGGATACAGCGCGGCCTGCCATCGCGGCGGCGGCGAGTCACAACCCAACCCCCGCCTACCCATGCCAACACCCCAACATCCGGCGCCGCGCTTCGACCTGTTTCACCGCCATGACGCGCTGACCCAGATCATCTTCGGCTATGCCGAGGCCTATCCGAACCTGGTCTCGGTGCGCAGCATCGGCAAGAGCTTCGAGGGCCGTGACATCTGGCTGCTGGTGCTGACCAACACCGCCACCGGCCTGGACACCGACAAGCCCGCCTTCTGGCTGGACGGCAATATCCACGCTGCCGAGCTGACCGCCAGCACCACCTGCCTGTACTACCTGGAGCATCTGGTCACCCAGCATGGCCAGGATGCCCAGGTCAGCCATCTGCTGGACACCCGCACCATCTATATGGTGCCGCGTCTGAACCCCGACGGTGCCGAGCTGGCCCTGGCAGACCGGCCGCGTCACATCCGCTCCTCGACCAAGCGCTATCCCTTCGAGGACGAGCCTGTCGATGGCCTGACCGTCGAGGACGTCGATGGTGACGGCCGCATCCTCTATATGCGCGTGCCCGACCCACACGGCGCCTACAAGAAGCATGCCGGCGACCCGCGCCTGATGGTGCCCCGCGAGCCCGGCGAGTTTGGTGGCGAGTACTACCGCCTGCTGCCCGAGGGCTTCATCAAGAACCATGACGGCCTGACCGTTACCGTCAACAAGGACGCCGAGGGGCTGGACCTGAACCGCAACTTCCCCAGCGAGTGGCGGCAGGAGTACAAGCAGGTCGGCGCCGGGGCCTTCCCGACCAGCGAGCCCGAGGTGCGGGCGATGGTGGAGTTCATCGTCGCCCACCCGAACATCGGCGCGGCGATCAGTTATCACACGCACAGCGGCGTGATCCTGCGGCCCTTCGGCTCGCAGAGCGACGACGAGATGATCCCGGAGGATCTGTGGTCCTACCAGCGCTTCTCGGCCATGGGCGAGAAGCTCACCGGCTACCCGGCGGTGAATATCTACAAGGACTTCCGCTACCACCCCAAGGAAGTCATCACCGGCACGCAGGACTGGGTCTACGAGCACCTGGGCGCGCTGTTCTGGGTGGTCGAGCTGTGGTCGCCGAACAAGGAGGCCGGCATCACCGACTACAAGTGGATCGACTGGTTCCGCGAGCATCCGGTCGAGGACGACCTGAAGCTGCTGAAGTGGAGCGACGAGCAGTGCGGCGGCCAGGCCCATGTGGAGTGGCGACCCTTCCAGCACCCGCAGCTTGGCGCGGTCGAGATCGGCGGCTGGGACAAGATGAACTACTGGCGCAACCCGCCGCCGGAACTGCGCGAGCGCGAGGCCGCCCGCTTCCCGGCCTGGATGAACCAGATCGCGCTGAGCCTGCCCAAGCTGGAGCTGCTGCGCACCGAGGTGCGCGCGCTGGGCCCGGACACCTGGCGCATACGCCTGGCCGTGGCCAATAGCGGCTGGCTGCCGGCCTATGTGACCAAGCGGGCGCTGGAGCGCAAGGTGGTGCGCGGCGTGATCTTCGAGATCCACCTGCCGCTCGATGCGAACAGCGGTGTCAGCCTGGTCAGCGGCAAGGAGCGCATGGAGGGCCCGCAGCTCGAGGGCCATGCGCCCAAGGCGACGCTGCATGCCTTCCTCGGCAACCGCGAGGTCACCGCCGACCGCGCCGTCGGCGAGTGGGTGGTGCGTGCGCCCAAGGGCACGCGCCTGGCGCTGACGGCACGCGCCGACCGGGCCGGTGTGGTGCGTACAGAGGTCAGTCTCGACTGAGCCGCACGCTCAAAGCGCGCGCCGGGTCAGCTCTGCGCGCTTTTCGTCCCGCTGCGTCTGCAGGGCCTCGGCATGGGCCAGCGCGGCCTGCACCCGTTTCGGGTGCTGGTAGCGCACGCGCAGTTCGCCGGCGGCATCGCGCAGCAGCTCGATCTGCAGGCCCTCCACCATCTGCCAGGCAGTGCCGCTGCCCGGTGCCGGCGGCAACGTGCCGCGGCTGGGTGTGCCGTATTTGTTGCTCAACGAACGGCACAGCCGGGCCAGCAGCTCGGTCGTCGATCGACCCTCGCGTGCTGCGAAGCGGTAGCCCATGGCGGCCGGGTAGTACATGCCGGAGCTGGGATCGCGGTCGTAGCTGACCTCGAAGCTGCTCGCATCAGGCAGCACTGCGGCGGGGTTGTACTCGTCGGTCCAGACCTGGCGCGAGGGGCGTGGCGCCATGCCACTGGTCTTCAGCCAACGATCGAGCTGGGGGCGCAACAGGCAGAACGCGGGCCGGTCCAGCAGGCGGAACTGCGAGGCCTCCTGGCAGGCATCCGATTCATCGAGCACGGCCAGCAGCTTGCCCGCCTTGGGCATGCCGGCGGCCTGGGCTTCCTCCAGGTGGCGGCGGGCGGTCTCTGCGTCCATCTGCACCGCGCTTTCGCCGTTCAGGCCGTGATAGGCCCAGAGATACTTGCCCGCTGGGTTGCCGAGCCGGGTGGCAGCCTCGGCGTGCACGGCCGATTTTTTCACCTCGTTGGGCTCCATCAGCATATAGGCCGAGCTTGAGGCGGCATGGGCTCGAGCACCCAGCGAGGGGTGGTCCAGGAAGGCCGCGCAACCCTTGATGGCGGTGTCCAGCGCATTGCTGAGCAGTGGGCGTTCGCACTGTGCGACGAGTTCGGTGGTCTGCTCTTCCAACTGGCGGGGATCGGCTGCCGCGCCGGCCTCCAAGGTGGCCGATATCGCGCCGGACAGTGTGGCGCGGGGCGCCGTCGCCTCCGGGTATCGACTGCCGGCCAGTGCGAGCACGGCCACGCCACAGCCGGTCAGCATGAGGGCGGTCATTGCCACGCGCGAACGCCTGCGGGCCGAGCTGTTGGGTTGTTGCGGGTTTGCCTTCATGGCCCTAGTGTCGGCGCCGCAGACGACAGGCGCCGGACGGTTGTCGGCGCTCCGTGGTCCGGCCGGGATGGGCCGTTGGGCTCAGGCTGCGGATGCCGCTGTCACGCCGGCCCGGTCAGGTTTTTGCTCGACGCCACCGTGTTTGCCAACGGCGCCTGCTCATAGGCCTCACGCCACAGCCGCTTCGGTATGAAGCCGCGCAGCTGGGCGACGGCCTTGTCCAGCAGCGCCGGGGCCAGTTCGTGACCGATGCCGGGCAGCAGGTCGGCGGTGACGTCGGCATCGAGTGCCACGAGGCGCTTGGCCGAATCGAGGGCCGGGCCATGCGGCACGACGGCATCGGCCAGACCATGGAACAGGTGCACGCAGACATCCTGCGGCGCATGGTCGGGCGGTGTGCCGTGGCGGCCCGAGAAGGCCAGCACGCGGCCGGCCAGCTGGCTTTCAGCCTGCACCGCCTCCAGCGCCATGATGGCGCCCTGCGAGAAGCCGGCCAGGGCGGTGCGCTCCCAGGGCAGGCCGAAATGCTGCTGCAGCTGGCGCACGATGGCGATGAAGCCCGGCATGGCCGCGGCGATGCGCTCGGGGCGGTTGGCCTCGGTGATGCCCTGGATCGAAAACCACTGGAAGCCGGCACCACCTCCGGGCACGCCGTCGAAGGGCTCGGGGGCATCGATGCAGACCACGGCGGCCTGCGGGTACTCGGTGGCCAGGCGCTGCACCAGCGGGGCCATGTCGGCGGCGCGGCCGCCAACGCCGTGATAGAGGAGGTACAGCAGCTCGACTGGGCCGCTGTCCGGGGTGTGGGCCAGGGCGGAGATTTTCATGGGGCGTTCCTGTGGGCTGGGCGGACAGTATCCACCAGCTGATCAAGCCCCGGATTGCATCCGGGGGGCATCAACCTATCCAGGTAGCCTGGATGCAATGCGGGGAGCCCTCAGCCCCAGCGACTGTCCGGATCCCGCTGCCCGATCAGCTGCACCAGCACCTGGCGCAGGCGCGGCGCATCGATTGGCTTGGTCAGGAAGTCGTTCATGCCGGCGGCCAGGGCCTCGTCGCGCTCGGAGACCAGGGCGGCGGCGGTCAGCGCGATGATGGGCAGGTCCTCGGCGTCGTGATGCTTGCGGATGATGCGTGTGGCCTCGTGGCCGCTCATCACCGGCATCTGCACATCCATCAGCACCACATCGAAGGGCTTGCCGGTGCTGTCGGCCGCGGCCACCGCCTCGACGGCCTGGCTGCCGTCGCTGGCCTGGGCCACTTCCATGCCCCACTGCTCCAGCAGGGCCACGGCGATCATCATATTGACCGGATTGTCCTCGGCCATCAGCACGCGGGCGCCCTGCAGCTCGTTGTGGCGGCGGGCCGCGTGGGTGGACAGGGAGCTGACCGGTGGCGCGGTCGCCGGCAGCGGCAGCTCGGCCCAGAACACGCTGCCCTTGCCGGGCTCGCTGTCCGCGCCGACCTTGCCATGCATCAGCTCGGCCAGCTCGGCGCAGATCGACAGGCCCAGGCCGGTGCCGCCGTAGCGGCGCGTGGTCGATTCGTCGGCCTGGGTGAAGGGCTGGAACAGGCGGCCGCGCATCTCGTCACTGATGCCCGGGCCGGTATCGGCCACCTCGAAACGCAACACGCCCTCGGCGGGCATCCTGACGCGCATCGCCACCGAGCCATGGGCGGTGAACTTCAGGGCATTGGTCAGGTAGTTGCTGAGGATCTGCCGCGTGCGCACCGGGTCACCGACGACCCAGGCCGAGACCTCGGGGTCGATATCGACCTTGAACTCCAGGCCACGCGAATGGGCCAGGGTCAGATAGGCCATGCGCATCGTGCCCAGCATGTCGCGCAGGGCGAAGGGCAGGTGCTCCAGGGTCAGGCGGCCGGCCTCGATCTTGGACAGGTCGAGGATGTCGGAGATCAGGCCCGACAGGCTTTCGGCGCTGTCCAGCATCTGGTTCAGGTACTGGCGGCGGGTGTCCTCGTCCAGATCGGGCTGCTGGGCCAGACGGGCCAGGCCCAGCAGGCCATTGAGCGGTGTGCGTATCTCGTGGCTGGTGTTGGCCAGGAAGGCGCTCTTGGCGCGATTGGCCGACTGGGCCTCGTCCTTGGCCTGGGCCAGCGCGCCCTCGACGCGGCGGCGCTCGGTGATGTCTTCCAGTATCCAGATCGTGCCGCCGCGGCTGGGGTGGGTGGGGTCCACTGCCTTGGCCAGCAGGCGGCACAGAAAGGTGCTGCCATCGCGCCGGCGCACCATGCGCTCGGCCTCGACCTGCTCGCCGCTGGCCAGGCGCGGGCCCAGGTCGCGGCCGATGCGGGCATAGTCCTCGGCGCTGGGCCAGATCACGCTGCCGGGCTGGCCCACCATGCTGCCACGCGGCCAGCCGAACATGTCTTCCACACAGGGATTGGCCTGCACAAAGGTCTGGTCGCGGGTGAAGGCTATGCCGATCGAGGCGTTCTGCAGAATCGCCTCGTGGGCCAGGCGGGTGCGCTCGTTGTCGGTCACGTCGCGCGCGTTGATGACCAGATAGTCCTGGCCGTCCATCTCGAACGGCGCGGCCGACAGCAGCATCGAGATGTTCTCGCCGTTCTTGCTATTGAAGGCCATCGGCAACTCGTTGACACGGCCCTGATGGCGTATCAGCTGCACCATGCGCTCGCGTTCGCTGTCCTTGGCCCAGATGCCGATCTCGGCGGCGGTGCGGCCTATGATCTCGTCGGCGCTGTAGCCCGACAGGCGCTCGAAGGTCTTGTTGACCATCGCATAGCGGCCGGTGTGCATATCGGTCAGGGTGATGACGTCGGGGCTGGTCGCCACCAGATGGGAGAGCAGGCTCTCCGAGCGGCGCAGCGCATCCTGGGCGCGGGCCTGCTCGGTCTGGTCGACGAAGAAGGACAGGGTGGCCGGGCCGCTGGCGGCGTCCACGCGCACGCTGGTGGCCTGCACCAGCAGGCGCCGGCGCGACAGCGTGCGCAGCCGGAACTCGCTCATCGGCATCATCGTGCCCGAGACCATGGCCTCGATCTTGGCGGCGCGCTGGCGGGCCCGTTCGTCGTCGCCCGGTTCGTAGTGCGAGAACAGGTCCTGGCCGATCATGCTGCTGCGCTGGGTGTAGCCGAACATCGCCATCGCCGCCGGGTTGGCATCGATCACGCGGCCCCAGCGGTGCAAGACCAGAGGGCTTGGCGAGCGGCGGAACAGCTCGCGGTAGCGGCCCTCGGTGGCCTGGATTGCCTGCTCGGCCTGCACCTCATGGGTGACATCGCGGCCCACGCCCCAGAAGCCCAGGAAGCTGCCGTGCTCGTCAAAACGCGGCTCGCCGCTGATGCTGACATAGCGGAGGCTGCCATCGGCCTGCTGGCGGCGCGCGACCACGCCGTAGAAGGCGCGGTGGCCTTCCAGATCGGCGCGGTGGGCGTCCAGCTCGTCGTCGGACAGGCCCAGATCGTCGATCTCCCAGGGCGTCTTGCCCAGGCGCATGTCGGGGTCCACGCCGGAGGCGCCGGGCTTGTCCTCGGTCACGTGGGTGAAGCGGAACTCGTTGTCCATCTCCCAGTACCAGTCGGCGGCCATGGCCAGCAGGCGGCGGAAGCGGTTGCTGCGGTCGGCCGCCTGGGCCAGCGAGCTGGTGATGATGTGCAGGCTGCCCAGGCCGACGACCAGGCCGGTGCCCAGCAGCAGCAATTGCGCGCCAAGATGGGCCAGCAGGCTGTGCGTCAGGCCGGTGCCGGCCACCTGGGGAGCGAAGGCGCCCAGGTACTCCATGGCGGCAATGCCGGCCAGCAGCACCCCGCAGAAAGCGGTCAAGACCAGACCCTTGCGCAGGCCGTTCAGGGCGGTGGCCAGAGCCACCATCAGGCCCAGCAGGCCCAGCGTGTTGGAGCCCAGGCCGATATTACGCAGCACCGCCACGGTCACGGCCAGCACCACCACCAGGGCCATCAGCAGGGTGACGACATTGCGGCAGCGGGCCGGGGGCACGACCCACAGACCGATCAGGCTGGTCAGCGCGATGAACAGCGATAGGGCGGCCGGCGCCAGTGTGCTGATATGTGTCAGCCGGCCCTCGCCGCTGAGCAGCAAGAGGCCGGTGACGAGCAGGCACAGGGCCGAGCAGGTGCCCATGAACAAGCGACAGGAGCGGGCATGCACCGCGCTGTCCAGGCTCGGCGATGTCCAGGGCGCGGTCGTGCCCCCTTCCAGAGGCCCCAAGTCTTCGAGTTGTCCTGCGTTCACGGCCCCTATTGCTCCCTTGGCTCCCACGGCTCCCATCGCCGGAACCCTATCCCGGCGCGGCCCACAGTCTTAACCAGAACCCGGCCCAGCGGAACACGGGCTGGCACCCTAAATGGGGGGCAAATGCGATCTATGTACGCATTCCGGACCCGCGTGAGTGCTGAATCGGGCGATTCAGGCCTGCTTGGCCTGGTTCAGCTCGTCGCGGGTGCGCAGAGCCACGGCGCGGGCGGCTGCGGCGAAGTCCTCGCCGGCCGATGCATAGAGCACCGCGCGCGAGGAGTTGACGATGATTGGACCCGTGGTTCGGCCGGCTTGGCCGCGCCAGCCGGCATGCACCGTGGCGCGGGCATCGCCGCCCTGAGCGCCCACGCCTGGTATCAGCAGCGGCAGGTTCGGGGCCAGTTCACGCACCCGCTCGATCTCGGCCGGAAAGGTTGCACCGACCACCAGACCCAGCTGACCGTTGCGGTTCCAGGCCGTCTGGGCCAGCTGCGCCAGGTGTTCGTAGAGCAGCGGCTGGCCGGGAATGTCGGCCAGGCGCTGGTTCTGCAGATCGCTGCCACCGGCGTTCGAGGTGCGGCACAGCAGGATGGCGCCCTTGTCCGGGTAGCGCAGATAGGGTTCGATCGAGTCGAAGCCCATGAACGGCGACAGGGTCACCGCATCGGCCTGGTAGCGCTCGAAGGCCTCGCGGGCGTATTGCTCGGCGGTGCTGCCGATGTCGCCGCGCTTGGCGTCGAGTATCACTGGCACGTTGGGCGCCACGCGCTTGATGTGGGCCATCAGGCGCTCGAGCTGGTCTTCGGCCCGCTGGGCGGCGAAGTAGGCGATCTGCGGCTTGAAGGCGATCACCATGTCTTTGGTGGCGTCGACGATCGCAGAGCAGAAGTCATAGATGCGCGAGGCATCGCCACGCCAGGCGCCCGGAAAGCGAGAAGGCTCAGGGTCCAGGCCCACGCACAACATCGAGTCGTTCAGCTTCTCTGCCTGTTGCAGCATCTCGATGAAGTTCATGCGTGGGGTCTCCTGCTCTGGTTCTTTGGGGGTGATGGGGGATCAGCGCAGGCGCTTGGCCAGCTCGGCCGCCTTGCCGGTGTAGCTGCCGGGGGTCAGGTCGCGCAGGCGGGCCTTCTCGGCCTCGGGCAGCTCCAGCGTCTCGATGAACTCGCGTATCGCCGCGCGGGTGATTGCCTTGCCGCGGGTCAGCTCCTTCAGGCGCTCGTAGGGGTTGGGCAGGCTGTAGCGGCGCATCACCGTCTGGATAGGCTCGGCCAGCACTTCCCAGGCATGGTCGAGGTCGTCGGCCAGCATCGCTTCGTTGATCTCCAGCTTGTCCAGGCCACGTTGCAGCGAGTCATAGCCCAGCAGCGCATAGCCCAGTGCCACGCCCATATTGCGCAGCACGGTCGAGTCGGTCAGGTCACGCTGCCAGCGGCTGACCGGCAGCTTCTGGCTCAGATGGGTCAGCATCGCGCTGGCCAGGCCGAAATTGCCCTCGGCGTTCTCGAAGTCGATCGGGTTGACCTTGTGCGGCATCGTCGAGCTGCCGATCTCGCCGGCCTTGGTGCGCTGCTTGAAATAGCCCACCGAGATATAGCCCCAGACGTCGCGCGACCAGTCGATCAGTATCGTGTTGCAGCGAGTCAGCGCATCGAACAGCTCGGCCATATAGTCGTGCGGCTCGATCTGAATCGTGTACGGGTTGAACGTCAGGCCCAGCGACTGCTCGACGACCTTCTGCGAGAAGGCCTCCCAGTCGAAGTCGGGCCAGGCCGACAGGTGGGCGTTGTAGTTGCCGACCGCGCCATTCATCTTGGCCAGCAGCTTCACGTCGGCGATGCGGCTGCGTGCCACCTGCAGGCGGGCCACCACATTGGCGACTTCCTTGCCGACGGTGGTCGGGCTGGCGGTCTGGCCGTGGGTGCGGCTGAGCATGGGCACATCGGCCAGCGTGTGGGCCATGTCCAGCATCTTTGCGATGATGCGGTCCAGCGCCGGCAGCAGCACCTCGGTGCGCGCGGCCTTCAGCATCAGGCCGTGGCTGGTGTTGTTGATGTCCTCGCTGGTGCAGGCGAAGTGCACGAACTCGCCGGCCGCCTTCATCTCGGGGTGGTGCTCGAAGCGGGCCTTCAACCAGTACTCGACCGCCTTGACGTCATGGTTGGTGGTCTTCTCGATGTCCTTGATGGCCTGGGCATCGGCCTCGGAGAAGCGCAGCACAAAGCCGCGCAGCAGGCCGCGGGCGGCCTCGCTCAGGGGCTTGAACTCGGCAAAGCCGGCGTCCGACAGCGCGATGAACCACTCGACCTCGACCTGCACGCGGCGGTGCATCAGGCCGTACTCCGACAGCAGCGGGCGCAGGCCGGCCACTTTCGAGGCGTAGCGGCCATCCAGGGGCGAAAGGGCGGAGAGGGCGGAGAGGTTCATGGCTTCGGGCGGCTGGGCGGGCCGCGACGCTAGGGTGATTGGGGCAAACCCGTGGATTTTAAGCGCCCGGCCGCAAAGCCCAGAACAGACCCCGCGTGATGGCCGCCGGGAAGGCGGTCAGATGTCCCTCGCCGGCCAGTATCCGGCTCTCCACTTTCAGCCCCGGCAGGCGCGCCGATCTGAGGATGGCCTCGAAGCGGCGCAGGTCGCCGACCATGTCCTCATCCTGGCCCTTGCCACGCTCCAGCTCGCCGACCAATAGCAGCACCCGGGCCTTCAGCTCGCGCTGCTGGCCCACAAAGGCCTGGGCGCGCTTGAGCATCAGGCCGTCGTCGTACCACAGCGAGGGGCTGCTGAGGATGTAGCGCTGGAACATGCCGTGCTCGGTCAGCAGCATATGGGCGCCCAGCAACCCGCCATAGGAGTGGCCGGCGAAGATCTTGCGGCCCATGTCGGCGCGCAGGGTCTTCCCGACATAGGGAAACACCTCCTCGGCAATGAAGCGGCGGTAGGCCTCGGCCTGGCCATAGACCGCGGTACTGTCCCCGCTCTTGTCGCGCCTCGCGCTGGGCGTGTAGTCGCGGTTGCGGCTGACCTGAGGGCTGTCGCCATCGGCATAGGACAGGCCGACGAGGATGAAGTCCTGCAGGTCCCGGCCCTGGTTGCGGGCCATGTGCGCGATGCTGCGCAGCAGCGGAAAGGCGTAGTTGGTGTCGGTCAGGAACAGCACCGGATAGCGCAGCGCGGGCTGCTTGTCGTAGTCCGCCGGCAGGCTGACGAACAGCCGATAGTCGCGTTGCAGCAGTCGCGAGCGCAACGGGTGCACCTCGGTGTTGGCCAGGGCGTAGGGCTCAAGGGCGGAAGTGCGGCCGTCGAGGGCGCCGAGGGTGAGCAGGACGATGAACAGCAGGCGGGCAACAAACATGGCGGTCTCGTTCGGGCATGCGGCGGCGGCACCTGGTTCTCAGGCGCGCCAGCGGGTCAGGGGAAGTCAGGCGGGACGCTTTTCCAGCGAGCGACGGATCTTGGCGGCGTCGCGCAGGCGCTCGGCCGAGCCGTCGGCATCGAGCAGCACGACGGTGACGTTCTTGCCGCCGCTCATCATGCGCATCGTCAGGCAACGGCCGGCCTCGTCGGTGTAGCCGGTCTTGGACAGAAGGATGTCCCAGCCCTTGCTGCCGACCAGCCGATTCGTATTGCGGTACTCGACCGAGCGGCCGTTGATCGCGACCAACGCCCTGCGGTCGCTGGTGATCTGGCCGATCTCGGGGTAGCGCGAGGCCGCCGCGGCCATTTTCGCCACCTCGGTGGCGGTGGAGGTGTTCTTAGGTGACAGGCCGGTGGGTTCGGCGATCGATGTCTGCGTCAGGCCCAGCGCACGGATCTTGGCCTGCACCGCCTGCTCGAAGGCTTCGAGGCCACCGGGATAGGTGCGCGCCAGGGCCGCCGCGGCGCGATTGTCGGACGACATCAGGGCCAGCTTCAGCGCCGCCAGCCGGGGCATCTTCGCGCCGACGGGCACGCGCGAGGGGCTGTGTTTGAGCCTGTCCACATCGTCGCGGTCTATGCGTATCTTCTCGGCCGGGTCGAGCCTGGCATCGAGCACCACCATGGCCGTCATCAGCTTGGTCAGTGAGGCAATAGGCACCACCGCATCGGCGTCCTTGTGCATCAGCACCCGGCCGGTGCCTTCTTCCAGCACCAGCGCATGGCGCGCGTTCACCGGCAGGGTGAACGGGGCTGGCGCACTGGCGGCGGGCCGGGTTGGCTCGGCGGCCTGCGGCGCGACCGGCTTGGCATTGGCCTGGACCAGCAGGCCGCCCATGATCAGGGCCAAGGCGGGCAGGAACAGTTTCCAGGCCGAGCTGTACTGGCGCGGGGCCAGCAGGGTTTGAATGCGTTGCAGCAAATCGCCGCCTCGGGCGGACAGGGTCAGGGCTTGAGTGGGCGGGTTCATCAAGCTCAGTTCATGCAGGGCCAGCGCCAGGCGCCGGGGTTCGCCCAGGGCCTGGGCGGCGAGTTCGTCGGCCACCTGCTCGCGCTCGCGCCGCATGCGGCTGGATAGCCACCACACGACCGGATGGAAGAACAGCAGCGCCTCGATGCCGCTTTGCAGCAGGTTGATCAGATAGTCCAGCCGCCGCACATGGGCCAGCTCATGGGCCAGCAGGGCCTCCAGCAGCGGGGCCGGCATGCCGCTGATCAGTGCCGCCGGCACCAGTATCACCGGCCGCCACCAGCCCACCGTCAGCGGGCTGCCTAAGCGCTCCACCACCTGCAGCGGCACGGAGCCGTGCAGGCCCATGCGCCGCGCCAGCGCATCGGTGCGCGCCTGCCACTGCGGGTGCTGCACATGCGGGCCGGCTCTCAGTCGCGCCACCCAGGCCAGACCCAGACCCATGCGCAATGCCATGAGGGCCACGCCCAGGCACCAGGCGAGGACCAGCTCGGGCATCACGGACTGCAGCGTGATCAGCCAGTCCGGTGCCAGCATCGCGACGTCAGGGGTGTTTTGCGGCATTGGCTCCAGGCCGCCACTCAGCTGCAGCACCGGCAACAAGAGGCACAGCAGCAGTGCCGCGCCGCAGACGGCATAGCGGCTGCGCGGCCCGGCGCCACGCAGCAATAACAGCAGCAAAGCCGCGCCAGCACCCACCAACAGGCCCTGCCAGATGAAGTTCAGCAGCGCCCAGCCCAGCGCCGGCACCCAAACCTGCAGCAGATCGTCGAGGCCACTCATGCCTCATCCCCATGCAGAAACTTCTCGATCTCGGCCCGTTCCTTCTTGCTGACGTGGCCCTTCAGCGCGGCCAGCACCAGGGCCTTGCCGGAGCCGGCAAAGGCCTTGGCGATCAGGTCCTTGAGCAAATGGGTCTGCAGCGCATCCTGCGATTGGGCCGGGGCGTAGATGTGCGAACGCTGGCTCTCGTCGCGCGCCAGCAGGCCCTTGCCGTGCATGATCTGCAACTGGCGCAGCACGGTGGCGTCGCTGGCGTCGGGGCGGTCGGCGAGCAGGGCCTCATGGACCTGCTTGGCGGTGGCCGGGCCGATGCGCCACAGCGTGCGCAGCAGATCCAGCTCGGCGGGTGTGGGTTTGGGTGGCGGGGTTTGCATGGCGTGCAGAATAGAAGTTCTAGAACATCTTGTCTAGAACTTTCTGTCTAGATGGCGATGCGAGGCCGCGGCTCTGCACCAGATCAGTTGTTTTGTACAGACTGCCGAGCAACAGATGCTTCGCTAGAATCGTTTGCACAACGAGGACCGCAGTCCCCAAGAACCCCATATGAAGCTCATCGGATCACTCACCAGCCCCTACGTCCGCAAAGTCCGCATCGTGATGGCCGAGAAAAAGCTCGACTATCAGCTGCTGCTGGAGGACGTCTGGGCCAGCGACGACATTCTGAAGGTCAACCCGCTGGGCAAGGTGCCCTGCCTGGTGATGGAGGGGCAGGACTCGATCAGCGGCGCGATCTTCGATTCCCGCGTGATCGTCGAGTACGTGGACACGCTGTCGCCGGTGGGCAAGCTGATTCCCGAGCGGGGTCGCGAACGCACCGAGGTGCGCACCTGGGAGGCGCTGGCCGATGGTCTGCTCGATGCCTCCATCCTGGCACGCCTGGAGCAAACCTGGGGCGGCCGCACCGAGGCCCAGCGTTCGCAGGTCTGGGTGGACCGGCAGATGGGCAAGATCAGCGCCGTGCTGAAGGCGATGAGTCAGGGGCTGGGCGACAGGAACTGGTGCTCGGGCAACCATTTCTCGCTGGCCGATATCGCCGTCGGCTGCGCCCTGGGCTATCTGGACTTCCGCTTCCCGCAAATAGACTGGCGCGCCGACCACCCCAATCTGGCCAGGCTGTACGAGAAGCTGGCGCAGCGTCAGAGCTTCATCGATACCCGTCCTCCGGCTTGATCAGGCGGGGCAGGGCGCCGCGGCGTGCAGCTTGCGGTAGAGGCCGGCGATCTGCCGTGCCACCTGCTCCAGTGCCTGACCCCAGCAGCGCGCAATCTCAGCGGCCAGCAGGCCATGGGCCAGCAGGCTCAAGAGGCTGCGTTCGGACTCGGCCAGTTCGCCGCTGCGCACCGGTGCTACGAACGGCCAGCTGGGAGGCTGGCTGGCGCGGTGCACCGGGGTGCGCGGCTCGCCGAAACAGGCCAGCATCTGGCGCGCAATCATCGGTGACATGGGCGCCTGGCCGGTCAGGAAATCGATCGCGGCGTGCTGCAGCTGCTCCGGGTCGCCGGCGTCCAGCGCATAGCCATCGGCACCGGCGCACAGGGCCTGGAACAACAGCTGATCGTCGGCCGAGGGTGTGAGCAGCAGCACACGGGGTGGCGCGGCATCGGCCAACGGCGTCCTGTGCAGCGACTTCAGCAAATGCATCGCATTGCCGCCGACCAGGCGCAGATCGCACAGCAGCAGCTGCGGCTTGTGAAGCCGTATCAACTCGGCCGCCTGGCTGAGATTCTGGGTGCCACCGGCCCAGTGCAGCTCGGGAATCGCGGCCAGCTCGGACTGGGCGCGCTGAACCGATTCCAGGGTTCTTCTGACAACGACGACTTCGGACATGGGTGCGGGGAGCGGGGATCGGTAGCAACAGCACATTGTTGGTGCGCCGGCCCGGCTTGCCATCCCCCCGACCCGGTGCTGTAGGGGCAAGCACTCCCCCCGATTCAGGGGGCGGCCGTCAGCGCGGCGCTGGCATGGAAGCTGTGCGCGCTGGCCACCGGCCAATACAGCTTGAAGGTGTTGTGTGGCAGCTCGCCATGGAGCAGGGCGCCGCGTGCCACGAAGGGCAGCAGGCCGCTCAGCAGCTTGACCTCATGCGCACTGACACGCTGCACGATGTGGGCGGCCGAGATCTCGCTGGGGTGCTTCAGCCCGGCTGCCTGCACCAGCTCCTTCAGAGCCTTCAGGGTGTTGTCATGGAAATGGAACACCCGCTCGGCCTTGTCGGGCACGACCAGGGCCTGCTGGCGCACCGGGTCCTGCGTCGTCACCCCGGTCGGGCAGTGGCCGGTGTGGCAGTTCTGCGCCTGTATGCAGCCCAGCGCGAACATGAAGCCGCGCGCCGAGTTGCACCAGTCGGCGCCCAGGGCCAGCATGCGGGCGATGTCAAAGGCGCTGACCACCTTGCCGGCGCAACCGAGTTTGATCTTGTCTCGCAGGTCCAGGCCCACCAGCGTGTTGTGTACCAGCAGCAGGCCCTCCTGCAGCGGCGCACCGACATGGTCGATGAACTCCAGCGGCGCCGCGCCGGTGCCGCCCTCGGCGCCATCGACGACGATGAAGTCCGGCGTGATGCCGGTCTCCAGCATGGCCTTGCAGATCGCAAACCATTCCCAGGGGTGGCCGATGCAGAGCTTGAAGCCGGTCGGCTTGCCGCCCGACATATCGCGCAGCCGGTCGATGAAACGCATCATCTCGATCGGCGTGGCGAAGGCGCCGTGCGAGGCCGGCGAGATGCAGTCCTCGCCGATGGCCACGCCGCGCGCCTGGGCAATCTCGGCCGTCACCTTCGGGCCCGGCAGCACACCGCCATGGCCCGGCTTGGCGCCCTGGCTGAGCTTCAGTTCGATCATCTTGACCTGCGGATCGCGGGCGTTGATCATGAATTTCTCGGGATTGAACGAGCCGTCGTCATTGCGGCAGCCGAAGTAGCCTGAACCGATCTCCCAGATCAGGTCGCCGCCATGCTGGCGGTGGTGCACGCTGATCGAACCCTCGCCGGTGTCATGGGCAAAGCCGCCCTGCCTGGCGCCGGAGTTCAGCGACAGGATGGCGTTGGCCGACAGCGCACCGAAGCTCATCGCCGAGATATTGAAGATGCTGGCCGAGTAGGGCAGGGCACGACCTGCCCCTATGGTGATGCGAAAGTCGTGCGAGTCCAGCTCGGTGGGCACCATCGAGTGGTTGATCCACTCGTAGCCGGAGGCGCGCACATCGCGCTGGGTGCCGAAGGGGCGCTTGTCGGAGTCGCCCTTGGCGCGCTGGTAGACCAGCGAGCGCTGCTGGCGCGAGAACGGTGTGGCCTCGTTGTCGCTCTCCAGAAAGTACTGGCGGATCTCGGGGCGTATGAACTCGAGCAGAAAGCGCAGATGGCCGATCACCGGATAGTTGCGCAGCACCGAGCGCTTGACCTGGCGAACATCGGCCAGTCCCAGGGCGGAGAGTCCGGCGAACAACAGGGTCACGAAGCCCAACTGCCCGGTGACGACCCAGACAAAGGCGCACAGCAGGCAGCCGACGATGCACAGCAGCCAGGCGCTGTAGCGCAGCGGAAAGTGGCGGTCCAGGGCAAGCAACCAGGCGGGCATGGGCAACTCCGTGTGACCGAAAGCGCCATCCTAGACCGGCGATCGGCCGCGCCCACGGCATGTAAACCCGGGGATGGCGGGGCGATCTGCGGCCCCGGGCACAATCGCCGGCATCCGACATTCTTTGCAGCTGGCCACCATGAGCGAATCTCCAAGTACATCTTCCTCGTCCGCCCCCTGGTTGTTGAAGGGGGCGCCCCAGCAGGCGCCCATCGCCGTGGTCGGCGCCGGCACCATGGGCGCTGGCATCGCCCAGGTGGCCGCCCAGGCCGGCCACCCGGTGCGCCTGCTCGATGTCCGCGAGGGCGCGGCCCAGGCCGCCTGCGAGCAGATTGCCAAGGCCCTGGCCGGCCTGGTGGCCAAGGGCCGCATGGAAGAGGCCGAGCGCGCGGCGGTGCTGGCCCGCATCTCGCCCGCAGCCGGCATCGCCGATCTGGCCGACTCGGCCCTGGTGGTCGAGGTCATCCTGGAGCAGCTGGCGCCCAAGCAGGCCCTGCTGCGCGAGCTCGACGCGCTGCTGGCGCCGGGCGCCATCATCGCCAGCAACACCTCGTCGATCTCGATCACCGCCTTGGCCAATGGCATGAAGAACCCGCAGCGCCTGGTCGGCATGCACTTCTTCAACCCGGTGCCGCTGATGAAGCTGGTCGAGGTGGTATGGGGCGCCGAGACCTCGCCCGAGGTGGCGCAGGTGATCTTCGACCTGGCCACCGCCTGGGGCAAGACGGCCGTGCACGCCAAGTCCACGCCCGGCTTCATCGTCAACCGCATCGCCCGGCCCTATTACGCCGAGACCCTGGCCCTGCTGCAGGAACAGGCCGGCACGCCCGCCCAGCTGGATCAGGCGCTGCGCGGCGTGGGCTTCCGCATGGGCCCCTGCGAGCTGATGGATCTGATCGGCCATGACATCAATTACTCGGTCACCCAGTCGGTGTTCGAGGCCAATTACGGCGACCGCCGCTATATGCCCTCGCTGGTGCAGAAGGCCCTGCTCGATGGCGGACGCCTGGGCCGCAAGGTCGGCAAGGGCTTCTACGACGGCGTACCGGTGGCTCCGGCTGCAGCGCCGGCTGTTGCGGCGGAACTGCCGGCCATCACACTGCATGGCGACGGCGCGCTGGTCGAGGGGCTCGCTGCCTGGCTGACCCACAAGGGCCAGGACTTTGCCCGCGAAACCGAGTCGGGCTGGCAGGGGCTGCAGCTGGGCGAGGCCGAGCTGCACTTCAGCACCGGCCGCAGCGCCATGCAGATGGCGGCGCAACGCAGCCAGCCCGAGCTGGCCGTGCTGGACCTGCCGCTGGCGCCCGACCGCATCACCGGCTTGGGCCTTGCCTTTGCCACCACGGCCGACGAGGCCACCCGCGAGTCCGCCCGCGCCCTGCTGCGCGCGCTAGGCTGGACGCCGCTGGAACTGCGCGACGTGCCAGGCCTTGCCGTGGCGCGCACCGTCTGCATGCTGATCAACGAGGGTGCCGACGCGGTCTACCAGGGCGTCTGCGACGAGCAGGGTGCCGATCTGGCGATGAAGCTGGGCACCAACTATCCGGCGGGCCCGTTCGAGTGGCTGGCACTGATCGGCGTCGAAGCCGTCTGCCAGGTGCTGGATGGCTTGTACGAGGCGACGCGCAGTGAGCGCTATCGCGTCAGCCCCCTGCTGCTGCAGCGGCGCTGGGCGGCCAGGCTGGTCGCTTAACGCTTAACGCTTAACGCTTAACGCTTAACGCTTAACGCTTGGCCTTGATGCGGGCCTGGGTCCAGCCGCGCATCTGCTGCTCCAGCACGTCGAGCGGCAAGGCTCCCTGGGCCAGCAGCGCGTCATGGAAGGCGCGCACATCAAAACCTGACCCCAGTGCCTGCTCGGCCTGGGCGCGCAGGGCCATGATGCGCAGCTGGCCGATCTTGTAGGCCAGGGCCTGGCCGGGCCAGCCGATGTAGCGGTCGACCTCGTTGACGATGTCGGTTTCGGTCTTGGCGGCGTTGTCGCGGAAGTAGTCGATCGCCTGCTCGCGCGTCCAGCGCTGGCTGTGGATGCCGGTGTCCACCACCAGGCGCACTGCTCGCCACATATCGTAGGTCAGCTGGCCGAAGCGCGAGTAAGGGTCCTTGTACAGGCCCAGCTCGTAACCCAGGGCCTCGCCGTACAGGGCCCAGCCTTCGAGGAAGGCCGAGTAGCTGGCGAAGCGGCGGAATTTGGGCAGCTCGGCCTGCTCCTGTGCCAGCGCGATCTGCAGGTGATGGCCGGGCACGGCCTCGTGCGAGGCCAGCACCTCCATCTCGTACTTGGGCCGCATCTCGGGCCGGTACAGATTGACGTAGAAGTAGCCGGCCCGCGTGCCGTCCACCGACGGGCCGCTGTAGTAGGCGGCGGTGGTGTTCGGTGCGCTGGTCATCGGTATGGCGCGCACGCCGAAGGGCGTGCGGGGCAGCTTGCCGAACAGCTTGGGCAGCTCGGGTTCTATGCTCTTGGCCACCACCACATAGGCATTGAACAACTCCTCGGGCGTGGCGTAGTAGAACTGCGGGTCGCTGCGCAGCTTCTCGAAGAACTGCTGGCGCGTGCCGGTGAAGCCGACCTGCTCCATCACCTTGCGCATCTCGCCATGGATGCGCGCCACTTCCCTGAGGCCGATCTGGTGGATCTCGTCGGGCGTCAAGGTCGTCGTCGTGTGCTCGGCCACGCGGTTGGCGTAGTAGGCCGCGCCGCCCGGCGTGTCCCAGATGCCCACCGACTCGCGGCAGGCGGGCAGGTACTCGGTGCGGAAGAAGACCTCCATGCGCGCATAGGCCGGCAGCACCTTGTTCTGTATCACCTGCGCCGCCTGGCGGCTGAGGCGCTCGCGCTCGGCCGCGGGGATCCTGTCCGGGAAGCTCTTGAAGCGGGCATAGAAGGGGCTGTCTTCGACCCTGGCGACCTGCTGGCCCTGCAGTTGGGGCAGCACGCGGGCCATCAGCATGCGGGGCTGGGTGCGGCCGGTCTTGGCGGCGGCGCGCAGCCGGTCTGCGTACTGGTCGAGGTAGGCGGGCAGGGTGTCCAGGCGCTTCAGCCAGGTCTCGTAGTCGGCCACGGTGTCGAAGGGCATATTCTCGGCCACTTCGTTCAGCGCCTGCGGGCCGTCGCGGGCCGTCATCTCGTAGGCCCAGGGCTGGTGCGGCCACAGCGCCAGCCGCGACTCCAGCGACTTCTTGAACAGTTCGTGGTTGAGGCGCTCGGCGGCCGGCAATTGCTTGCTATCGATGCGTGCCAGCTGGGCCAGCAGATCCCGGTCCTGCTGATGGCTGCGGGCCAAGGCTGCAGGGCTGATGTCGGGCCAGCGGTCGTTGTAGCCCTTCTCGCCGTAGTAGGTGGCGGACAGCGGCGAATCGGCCATGTCCTGAGCCCAGCTCTTGTCTATCAGCTGATGCAGGCGCTTGGTGGCGGTGCCTGGGCCCGCGGCTGCGGCGGGGAGGACGGAGAGCACCGCGCAGGTGGTGATCAGGTTCAGCAGGGGACGCAGCATGGACGGCACTCTCAAGCTTGATCGAAGCCCGCATTGTGCGGGGCCGGCCGCAGGTCGGGGGCGTTGATCGCCCGTTGCCTCAGTCGGCCGGCGCCAGCTCTATCTCGCGTTCGAACAGCGCCACCGCCGTTTTCGCCACCTGGCGCGTGTCGTAGTAGGCATAGGCGCCGACGCCCATCGCCCCGACCACCGGCAGCCAGCGCGACACGCCCTTGCTCAGCACCCGCTCGCTGATGCGCAACCCGATCACGCCGGCCAGCGCGCGTGTCGCCTGCGTGGTCAGCTGGCGGACGATGAAGCGCTCGCCCAGGCGCACCGTCAGGTCGCGCACCGCCTGCGAGGCCATGTGCTTGAACAGGCAGTAGATCATCTGCTCGCGCGTCATCGTCGCCTGCCTGCCGTACAGCGCGGCGATGTCGGACACCAGCTGCGCCTGCACCCGCCATACCGCCATCAGCTCAGGCACCAGGGTCAGCCAGCCCAGTGGGCCCGGCGGCAGGGCCAGGCCGCCAGCAGTCAGCGCGGCCGCACGGGCGGCAGCCTGGGTCAGCGCCTCGGCGCGGGCGGCCGGGGTGGCGCTGATCGGCTCCTTGCTCGACGGAATGCGGCTGACAAAGCCCAGCACCGCGTCACCCATCTGCTGGGCCAGGCCGGTCCTTTCTGGCAGGGTGGTGAGGGCGCGGCTGCTCATGGTGGCCCGAATATAGCGTTGCCCACGTACCATTGGCGATATTCCCGCTCAAACAGCAGCCGAACCGATGGAAATCTACCTAGACGCAAACGCGACCACGCCGGTGCTGGCCCAGGCCCGGGTGGCCGCCATGCAGGCCATGGCCGAGGAATTCGGCAACCCCAGCAGCATCCACAGCACCGGCCTGAAGGCGCGGGCGATGATGGATGCGGTGCGCCAGCGCGCCCGCCAACTGCTGGATGCCGGCGCCGGCCGGCTGCTCTTCGTTAGCGGCGCCACGGAGGGCATACAGACGGCCGTGCTGTCGGCCCTGAGCGCGCTGCGCGAGCGCCGCGAGAACGGTGAAACCACCGGCAACCTGTTGCTCTATGGCGCCACCGAACACAAGGCCGTGCCCGAGACCCTGAAGCACTGGAACCAGCTGCTGGGCTTGAAGCTGCAGGTGCTGGCGATTCCGGTGGACCGCGACGGCCGCCACGACCTGGCTTGGCTGCGCCAGCACGCCTCCGACGCCGGCATGGTCTGCGTGATGGCGGCCAATAACGAGACCGGTGTGATCAGCGACCTGGCCGGCATCGCCGCCGTGCTTGACGAGACGGGCAGCCGGGCCCTGTGGATGGTCGATGGCGTGCAAGCGCTGGGCAAGCTGCCCTTGCATCTGAGCCAGACCCGCATCGACTACGCGCCGTTCTCCGGCCACAAGCTCTACGCGCCCAAGGGCATAGGCCTGCTCTATGTGCGCGAAGGCGCGCCGTTCACACCGCTGCTGGCCGGCGGCGGCCAGGAGGGCAGCCTGCGCTCGGGCACCGAGAATATGTCGGGCATCGCCGCTTTAGGCGCCGTGCTGGCCGCGCTTGACGATGGCAGGAGTTTTCGCAGTCATGCCGAACTGGAGGGCTTCCGCTTTCGCCTAGCCGAGGCGCTGCAGGCGGCGTTTCCGGGCGTGGTGTTCAATGCCTCGCTCGCCCTGTCGTTGCCGACGACCTTGAATTTCTCCGTGCCCGGCCTGAGCAGCAAGCTGTTGCTGGATATGTTCGACGCCGCCGATGTGCGCGTCAGCGGCGGCTCGGCCTGCAGTGCATCCAAGGCCCAGCCCAGCTTCGTGCTGCAGGCGATGGGGTTGCCCGAGTGGCAGACGGCATCGGCCGTGCGCATGTCCTTCGGCCCGGCGGTCGAAGAAGCCTTTATCGACGAGGCGGTGGCGCGCATCCATGCCTGCGGCCAGGCGATGCGGCGCACCTGCCTCAGCGGGGCCGACGACGAACCGCTGGCCGGCGATGGTGTCGTGCAGCTGAACTACGGCGGCGCCTGCACCTGGTTGCTGGCGGACCAGGCCGACCAGAGCTGCGTGGTGATCGATCCGCAGCCGGAGCTGGCCGGGCGCATCGAGCAATACCTGCACTGTCAGGGCTATCGCGTGCTGGCGGTGCTCGAGACCTCGCCTGCGTCGGACTGGCCGCAGCCATCGACATCGCTGACACTCGCTGACGGCCAGGTGGTGCAGGCGCTGCAGCTGGGGGTGCAATGCCTGGTGCGCTTGCCCCTGGGACAGGCCCAGGCCTATCTGCTGGGCCGGGCCCGCGAGGGACGCCTGGCCGCTGCCGACGTGACCCTGGCGTTCTGCGGCGACGCCTTGATGGCTGACCTGATAGGCAGCGCTGATCCGATGCGCGAGCAGCAATTGCAGCGCCTTGCCGCCGTGATCGGCCCGCAGACCTTGATCTGCCCCGCCCACGATTTCGACAACCGGTTGGCGACGACCTTGGCGGCCGAACGCCTTGCTCCGGGCCGGGCGGCCGGTGTCGAGCTGAATGCGGCGCAACTGGCCGACTTCCTGCTTCGCCACCCCGAGACCCTGGTCGTTGACGTTCGCGAACCCTATGAGCAACTGCTCAGCCAGACGCCCAGGCTGTCGGACTGGGCCCTGCAGGCCATGCCGCTGTCACGGCTGGTCAACGGCCTGCAGTCCTGGCTGACCGAACCGCAGCGGCCGCTGGTGTTCTTCTGCCGCAGCGGCAATCGCAGCGGCCAGGCCGTCCAGTGCCTGCGCCGTCTCGGCCATGCGAACAGCTATTCGCTGGCCGGCGGCTTGGCGCTGTGGGAGCGGCACGAGGCTTTCGCCCATAGCATTTAGCTGCCGGGCCCCCGGATTCCATCCGGGCTATTCCAAAGGCAAGTCCGTAGCCCGGATGAAATCCGGGGCTGACCAGTGCCCCGATTCCTTCTGGGCTATTCCAGCGGCAGGCCGACGTAGTTCTCCGCCATCGCCGTCATCGCCGCCATCGAGCCGACCAGGTAGTTCAGTTCCGCCTGCTGCAGCCTGGCCTCGAAGCCGCCTTCGTCGGGGAACTGATGCAGCAGCCGCGTCATGGACCAGGAGAAGCGCTCGGCCTTCCAGATCCGGCGCAGGGCCTTGGCCGAATAGGCGTCCAGGCCCGCCGCGCTGTGCTCCTGATAGTGTTCGATCAGCCCCTGTGACAGATAGCGCACATCGGCCGCCGCCAGGTTCAGGCCCTTGGCGCCGGTGGGCGGCACGATGTGGGCGGCATCACCGGCCAGGAACAGGCGGCCGAAGCGCAGCGGCTCGGCGACAAAGCTGCGCAGCGGGGCAATGCTTTTTTCGATAGCGGAGGCCGGCCGCACACGTTCGGCGGCCTCCGGATCGAGGCGGCGGCGCAACTCGTCCCAGAAACGCTCGTCCGACCATTGATCGACCGTGTCACTGGCGCTGCACTGCACATAGCAGCGGCTGCGCGTCCTGCTACGCATGCTGCACAGCGCGAAGCCGCGTTCATGCTGGGCGTAGATCAGCTCGTCCGAGACCGGCGGCGTGTCGGCGAGCACGCCCAGCCAGCCGAAGGGATAGACCCGCTCGAAGGTCTGGATCGCAGTGGCCGGCACGCTGGCTCGGCAGACGCCATGAAAGCCGTCGCAGCCGGCGATGAAGTCGCAGGCGATCTCGTGCACCACGTCGTCCTTGCGGTAGCTCAGCCGTGGCGTGGTGCCATCGAAGTCGTGCAGCGCCACGTCGGAGGCTTCGTAGACGGTGGGCAGCTGGGCGGCGCTGCGGGCCGCCATCAGATCGCGGGTCAGCTCGGTCTGGCCATAGACCATCACCGACTTGCCGCCGGTCAGTCCCTGGAGATCGATTCGGTGGCGCTGGCCGCCGAAAGAGATTTCGAAGCCGTGATGCTCCAGCCCATGGACCAGCATATGGGCGCCGACGCCGGCCTGCACGACCAGGTCGACCGTGGTCTGCTCCAGCAGGCCGGCACGGATACGGCTCAGCACATAGTCGGCGCTGCGCTGCTCGATGATGATGTTGTCAATGCCCGCCCGGTGCAGCAGGGCGCCCAGCAGCAGGCCGGACGGGCCCGCGCCGACGATGGCGACTTGGGTTCTGGTCGTCATGGACTACCCCTTGATAGGCAAGGGCTGCAAGGCTAAATCAGGCTCGCCGCTGAGTTGCGGCGGCCGAAGCTCAACGGATGCGGCCGTTAGAGAAGCATGCGCAAATGCGCCTGCGCCTGCAACAGCGGCGGCAGGCACTGCTCGACCAACTGATCCATGCTGATGCGCGAGGCGTGGACGCTGATATTCATCGCCGCCACGGCATCGCCGCGGTAGTTCTTCAGCGGCACCGACACGGTGCGCAGGCCCAGCTCGTATTCCTGGTCGACACAGGCATGACCCTGGGCGCGGGCCCGTGCGACTTCGATGCGCAGGCGGTCCGGGTGGGTGATGGTGTAGGGCGTCAGCGGTGTCAACTCCTGGCGTGCAATCCAGGCATCGACCTCGCCCTGCGGCAGCGCAGCCAGCAGCATGCGGCCGTTGGCGGTGCAGTAGGCCGGCACGCGGGTGCCCGGCTGCAGCGTCGATGAGACGACGCGGCCGGCGCTGGTGGCCGCAATGCAGATCACGTCGGCGCCGTCCAGCACGCCGGCCGAGCTGGCTTCCTTCAGCGCGTAAGCCAGCTTGTGCAACTCGGGCTCGACGATGCGCGGCAGGCGGGCCGAGTGCATATAGCTCTGACCCAGGCGCAGCACCTTGGGCGTCAGCGCGAACATCTTGCGGTCTTGCGACACAAAACCCAGGTGCAGCAGGGTCAGCAGATAGCGGCGGGCGGCGGCGCGGGTCAGGCCGGTGCGAGTGGCAACCTCGCTGATCGTCAGGCGGGGGCGTTCCTGATCAAACGCCTCGATCACGGCCAAGCCCTTTTCAAGGCCGGCCACCAGATCGCGCTTCAACGGCGCACTGCTGACCACGGCAGCGCTCGGAGACTCCCAGGCCGTTGCCGGGAAGGGGCTGGGCGAAAAATCGTCTTGCTCGTCGTTGGATGACATCGGGCGTCGCTATGTTGTGCGCATATCGCCCGAAACGGGGTGCGCGAACCAAGAATCCATTGACTATAGGCCTGTGGCCTGGGTTTGTCCCCGTCGGATCGCCGTATATGGGCGCTATACGCACGGAAGCTGCGAATCTGGCCTGGATGCACCGGCATGGGGCGCACCGGTTTGCGTGCCATCAAAGCGAAACGCCGCCGGGCTGTTAGGCAGCCCGGCGGCGTTGATGAGGGGTTCAGCGTCTAACGCCTGTTCAAACGCGCTCAACAATCAGCGCAATGCCCTGGCCGACACCTATGCACATCGTGCACAGGGCGTAGCGGCCGCCGGTGCGGTGCAATTGGTTGACGGCCGTCATGACCAGCCGTGCGCCGCTGGCCCCCAGCGGATGGCCCAGGGCGATCGCGCCGCCGTTCGGGTTGACGCGGGCATCATCGTCGGCCAGGCCCAGGTCGCGCAGCACGGCCAGGCCCTGGGCGGCAAAGGCTTCGTTCAGCTCGATCACGTCCATTTGCGCCAGGCTCAGGCCGGTCATGGCCAGCACCTTGCGCGTGGCCGGTGCCGGGCCGAAGCCCATGATGCGGGGCGCCACGCCGGCCGCCGCCATGCCGACGACGCGGGCGCGCGGCGTCAGCCCCTGCTGGGCGGCGCCGGCCTCGCTGGCCAGCAGCAGGGCCACGGCGCCGTCATTGACGCCCGAGGCATTGCCGGCGGTCACCGTGCCATCGGGGCGCACCACGCCCTTGAGCTTGGCCAGCGCCTCCAGGCTGGTTTCACGCGGATGCTCGTCCTTGGCGACGATGATCGCGTCACCCTTTTTCTGCGCGATGCTGACCGGCAGGATCTCGGCGTCGAACACGCCGGCCTTCTGCGCCGCCACCGCCTTGAGCTGGCTGGCCAGCGCCATCCGGTCCTGGGCCTCGCGCTCGATGCCGAAGTCGGTCGCCACGTTCTCGGCCGTCTCGGGCATCGAGTCAACGCCGTATTGCGCCTTCATCAGCTTGTTGACGAAGCGCCAGCCTATCGTCGTGTCATAGACGGCGTTGCTGCGCGAGAAGGCCGATTCGGCCTTGGGCATCACGAACGGCGCGCGGCTCATGCTTTCCACACCGCCGGCCAGCATCAGCTGCGCCTCGCCGGAGCGAATCGCCCGTGCGGCCTGGCCGACGGCGTCCATGCCCGAGCCGCACAGCCGGTTGATGGTGGCGCCGGGGAGTTCGATCGGCAGGCCGGCCAGCAGCGCGGCCATGCGGGCGACGTTGCGGTTGTCCTCGCCGGCCTGGTTGGCGCAGCCGTAGAGCACGTCGGTCACCGCCGCCCAGTCCACCTTGGGGTTGCGCTCCATCAGCGCGCGCAGCGGCAGGGCGCCCAGATCATCGGTGCGGATCGAGGACAGCGCGCCGCCGTAGCGTCCGAACGGGGTGCGGATGGCGTCGCAGATAAAGGCTTGGTTCATGGTCATGGGGGAGGGAGGTTGGAATTCAGGATTGGAGCAGAGGCTGGCCGACCAGGCGCTGCAGATCGGCCGCTTCGAGGCCGGGGCAGCGCTGCAGCACACGCAGGCCTTCGGGCACCACCTCGAACACGGCCAGATCGGTATAGATGCGGCTGACGCAGGCGGGGGCGGTGAGCGGATAGCTGCACTCGGCGACGATTTTGCTCTCACCCTTCTTGCTCAGCAGTTCCATCATCACAAACGTGCGCTTGGCGCCCAGGGCCAGGTCCATGGCGCCGCCGACGGCCGGTATTGCATCGGCCGCGCCGGTATGCCAGTTGGCCAGATCGCCGCGCACCGAGACCTGGAAGGCGCCGAGCACGCAGATGTCCAGATGGCCGCCGCGCATCATCGCAAAGCTGTCGGCATGGTGGAAGAAGCAACCTCCGGACCGCAGGGTCACCGGTTGCTTGCCGGCATTGATCAGGTCGTAGTCCTCGGCGCCCGCGCCAGGCGCCGGGCCCACCCCCAGCACGCCGTTCTCGCTGTGCAGGATGACCTCGCGGTCGGCCGGGATCTGATTCGCCACCAGGGTCGGCAGGCCTATGCCCAGGTTGACGACCGAGCCATTGGCAATGTCCTGCGCTACACGGTGTGCCATCTGCGCATGGGTCCAGGCTTGGTAGGCGCTCATGACTTGACCCCTCCGGCAAGCGTCGAGGCACGTGGAATCTGCACCACCCGCTGTATATAGATGCCTGGCGTGACGACCGCCTCCGGGTCCATCTCGCCCAGCTCGACCACCTCATGCACGCTGGCAATCGCCGTGGTCGCCGCCGCGGCCATGATGGGCCCGAAGTTGCGCGCCGTCATGCGATAGCTCAGATTGCCCCAGCGGTCGCCCCGCTCGGCCTTGATCAGCGCGAAATCGGCCGCCAGCGGGTACTCCAGCACGTAGTGCCGGCCATTGATGACCCGGGTCTCCTTGCCCTTGGCCAGCTCGGTGCCGTGGCCGGTGGGCGTGAAGAAGGCCCCGATGCCGGCCCCGGCAGCGCGTATGCGCTCGGCCAGATTGCCCTGTGGCACCAGTTCCAGCTCAATCTGACCGGCGCGATAGAGCCGGTCGAAGTGATGCGAGTCGGCCTGGCGCGGGAACGAGCAGATGATTTTGCGCACGCGACCGGCGGCCAGCAGGGCGGCCAGGCCGGTGTCGCCATTGCCTGCATTGTTATTGACCACGGTCAGCTCGCGCGCGCCCTGGCGCAGCAGAGCCTCGACCAGTTCGTTGGGCAGACCGGCGGTACCGAAGCCCCCAATCATCACGGTGGCGCCATCGCGCACATCGGCCAGCGCCTGGTCCGGCGTGGCCACGAATTTGTTGATCATGAGGTGAGAGCGACGGGCCCCCGGCTGGGATGGGACTTTGATGCTATGCCGCCCCCGTAGAGGGGTCAAGGCGTGCCGCTGGCGGGCATCAGGTCGTGCCTTGTTGCCTCTTATGACGGAAAAGTGACGAGAAACTGCTAAAAACGCCGCCGATTTGGTCGATATGCGGGAAAGCACTGAGTCGTGGCGCCCGTCGCCGTCGCGGGCCGAATCGGCCCTCAGATGCGGGTTGGCGGTCGATCAGCCGGGTGAATGCGTGTCTTTTCCACGCTTTCCGGTACTCAAGAAACTGCACTCGGGAACGAGTCCCAAATCTTGACGCTTTTTGGCGCTCAAGCACACTCAAGTTGTCTCAAGGCGTTGCCGAAGACAGCTCAGGACGTGCTCATCAGCGGAGCCGCCTAATCTGAATGAAGGACAGATCTTCCGAACCGTTGATTGATGTCGGCCAGCTCAAGGTGGGGATGTTCATCCACCTGGATCTGGGCTGGATGTCGCATCCCTTTCCGCTGAGCAGCTTCAAGCTGACCACCGAGGAGCAGCTCGCCACGGTGCGCAGCCTCAAGCTCAAGCAGGTGCGCTGGAGCCCGAGCAAGAGTGATTTGCAAGCGGACGCTGAACCGATTGCGCTTCCTGTTGCTTCGGCCGAAGGTGCCGCCTCGCCCGAGCCTGTGGCCGCCGCTCCTGCCGAGCCCAGCGCCGAGGAGTTGGCCAGGCAGGTCCACAAGGACGCCCTGAAGGCCCAGCGCGACGCTTTGAACCTGTGCGAGAAACAGTACGCCGAGGCCTCGACCGCCTTCCGGCAGCTGATCGAGATGGTGCCGCGCCAGCCCACCGGCTCGCGCGAGCAGGCTGAGGCGCTGACCAAGGCGCTGCTGGCCAAGATGCTCGGCGATTCCGACCTGAACATCCGTCTGTTGAGCGAGGGCGCAGGCGACCGCAACACCGCCCATGCGCTGAATGTGTCCATCATCTCGCTGCTGCTGGCCCGCGTCTTCAATATGTCGGCCGACGAGATGACCGATCTGGGCGTCGGTGCCCTGCTGCACGATATGGGCAAGCTGGAGCTGCCGGCACGGGTCCGTAGCCGCGACGACGGATTCTCCAGCGCCGAGCTGCAGGCCTACCAGACCCATGTGGCCAAGGGCGTGGCCCTGGCACAGAAGATGGGCCTCAGCGCCGGTCCGCTGCTGGTCATTGCCCAGCACCACGAAAATGCCGACGGCACCGGGTTCCCGCAGCGGCTGAATGCCGACCGCATGAGCGCGGCGGCCCGCATTGTGGCCCTGGTGAACCGTTTCGATGGCCTGTGCAATCCGGCCATTCCGGCCAAGGCCATGACGCCGCACGAAGCGTTGTCGCTGATGTTTGCCCAGGGCCGCAGCCGTTTCGACGCAACCATGCTGAACGCCTTCATCCGCATGATGGGCGTCTATCCGCCGGGCTCGGCGGTGCAGCTGACCGATGACCGCTTTGCCCTGGTCGTGGCCGTCAACTCGTCGCGGCCGCTGAAGCCTCGGGTGATGGTTCACGATCCCAAGGTGCCGCGCGAAGAGGCGCTGATACTGAATCTGGAGACCCAGCCTGACCTGGGCATACGCCGCAGCCTCAAGCCGGCGATGCTGCCCCAGTCGGCGCTGGACTATCTGTCGCCGCGCCAGCGGGTGGCCTACTTCTTCGAGCCGGTGGTGACTCGGCCAGAGACCTACCAGGAGCTGGCTGCGTGACATTCGGCGCGGTGTCTCAGGTCGCCCTGGGCGACCGCCCCGGCGTCTTGAGCCGCTGGGCGCCTCTGATCGGCGCCCTGCTCGAGGCCGTCTGGCTGGTCGATGCCGCATCGCTGAAGATCATTGCGCTGAATGCCCCCGGTGCCCGCATGCTGGGCATGGACAGCTCGGAGCTGCTGGGCGTGTCGGTCGAGTCCCTGGTCTGCACGCCGGAGGACATGATGTTCTGGTCGCAGGTCGGCGCCGGCGCCACCGAGCCGCTGTTCTCCGACACCTTGCTGCGCCACAAGGATGGTCACACCGTCTGGGTGACGCGGCGCATCAGCCACCTGCCGCCGGCCGAGGATGAGGTGGGCGCTGGCCATTGGCTGGTGGCCCTGCACGACCAGACCCGCCAGCGTCAGAGCGAAGACGAGCGCGAGACCCTGCTGGCCGAACTGCGCGCGACGCTTGAATCTACCGCCGACGGCATTCTGGTCACCGATCTGGCCGGCCGCATGCGCTCGTTCAACCAGCGTTTTGCCTCGCTGTGGAGCATTCCGGACGATCTGCTGGTCGAGAAGAACGATGAGGCCGTGCAGGCCTGGATGCGGCGCAGCGTGACAGAGAGCAGCGCCTACAACATCCGCCTGGCGGCCATCCAGGATGCGCCGCTGATGCAGGCCAGCGACGTCATCAAGCTGCACTGCGGCCGGGTACTTGAGCGCGTGTCGCTGCCGCAGTGGAGCAAGGGCCGGCCGATCGGCCGGGTCTACTCCTTCCGCGACCTCAGCGAGAAGCTGGCTGCCTCGCAGCGCATCGAGGAGCTGTCGCATACCGATGCGTTGACCGGCCTGCCGAACCGCCGGGCCCTCTCCGAACGCATCGACTATGCGGTGGCGATGGCCCGCCGCGAAGGCTCGGGCTTCGGCCTGCTGAGCATCAATCTGGACCGGTTCAAGCAGATCAACGACACGCTGGGCCACTCGTTCGGAGACCGGGTGCTGGTCGAGGTCACCGAGCGCATCAAGCGCAGCCTGCGCGAGGTCGACACGGTGGCCCGGCTCGGCGGCGACGAGTTCGCGCTGCTGGTGCATCAGGCAGACCCGCGTGGCGCCGAGGCCACGGCCCGGCGCGTGCTCGACTCGATGGTCAAGCCTTTCACGCTGGACAAGCTCAGCTTCACCGTCACCGCCAGCATCGGCATCGCCCTGTATCCCAGCGACGGCACCAACACCGACGAGATGCTGGCCAGCGCTGATCGCGCCATGCACCGCGCCAAGGAAAGCGGCCGCGCGGGCTTTCGCTTCCACCAGCCGCGCAAGGATGTGGACCTGCTGTCGCGCATGCGCCTGGACCACAGCATGCGCCAAGCGCTGAAGGAGGGGCAGTTCCGCCTGCACTACCAGCCCCAGGTCGATCTGGACTATGGGCGAGTGATAGGCGCCGAGGCCTTGATACGCTGGCGCGACCCGGTGCGCGGCGATATCTCGCCGGCCGAATTCATCCCGGTGGCCGAAGACAGCGGCTTCATCATCGCCATCGGCGACTGGGTGCTGCACGAGGCCGTGCGCCAGGCGGCGCTGTGGCAGCGGCGTGGTGCCTTCATGCCGGTGTCCGTGAACGTGTCGGCGTTGCAGTTCCAGCAGCCGCGCTTTGTCGAGCATGTGGCCGATGTGCTGCTGGCTGCAGGCCTGCCGGCTGCGCTGCTGGAGCTGGAGCTGACCGAATCCATCCTGGTCCACGACGCCCACGAGGCCTTGCAGCGCCTGCAGGGCCTGGCCGATCTGGGCGTGCGCCTGGCCATCGACGATTTCGGCACCGGCTATTCCAGCCTCGGCTATCTGAAGCGCTTCCCTATCCAGCGCCTGAAGATTGACCGCAGCTTCGTCAAGGGCCTGCCCGACGATCCCAGCGATGTCGGCATCGCCAACGCCATCATCCAGATGGGCCGGGCGCTGAAGCTGCAGGTGATTGCCGAGGGCGTGGAGACAGTCGCCCAGCGCGAGTTCCTCGCCCAGGCCGGTTGCCATGAGTTCCAGGGCTTTCTGTATGCCCCGGCGCTGGATGTGGCCAGCTTCGAGCAGCGCGTGTTCGCGCCGCCGCGCATCAAGCCGCCGGCCTCGCTGCGGATGATGCGGCACGCCAACGGCGTTTAATGCGCTAACCCCAGCAGCGGGCCTTGGGGGCGTTGCACAATGGCGGCCAACACGCCATTGCAGCAAAGGCCCGCCATGCTCTACAAGTTCAAGTCCAAGGACTCCGCCGACGTGATCATGATGGGGCCGGCCGGCGATCATTTGCTCAAATTGCTGGGTCGCCCGGTCACGGCCAAAGGCATTTTCGAGCCCGCCGATCTGCCGGCGCTGATGGCCGCCATCGAGCAGGCGGTGGCCGCCGATGAGGCGGCCTATGCCCAGGCGCAGGCCGAGGCCAGGGCGGAAGGCGTGCAACTGCCGCCACGCGAGGGCGTGAGCCTGCGCCAGCGCGCTTGGCCGCTGCTGGAGATGATGCGCCGCGCACTGGCCAAAAAGCATGACGTGGTCTGGGGTGTCTGAGCGATGACCCATCCCGCCGTGACCCGCATCCTGGCCATACGCCATGGCGAAACCGCCTGGAACGTCGATTCGCGCATCCAGGGGCATCTGGACATTCCGCTGAATGCCGTGGGGCGCGAGCAGGCGAGGCGGCTGGCCCTGTCGGTGGCCGGCGAGGACCTGACAGCGATCTACTGCAGCGATCTCTCGCGGGCCCATGCCACTGCCAGCGCCGTGGCCGAGTCGGTCGGCCTGCCGCTGAGCGTGGACAAAGGCCTGCGCGAACGCTCCTTCGGCGCCTTCGAGGGGCTCAGCTTCAAGGAGATCGAGCAACGCTGGCCCGATCAGGCCCTGCGCTGGCGGCAGCGTGACCCGCTGTTTGCGGCCGAGGGCGGTGAAAACCTGCAGACCTTCTATGCCCGCTGCGTCGGGGCCGTCAGGGTGCTGGCCGAGCGCCATGCGGGCGAGCACATTGCCGTGGTGGCCCATGGCGGTGTGATGGACTGCCTGTACCGGGCCGCCTCGCGGCTGGAACTGCATGCACCGCGCAGCTGGGAGCTGGGCAATGCCAGCATCAATCGGCTGCTCTATATGCCAGAGGGTTTCACCCTGGTGGGCTGGAACGACAAGTCGCACCTGGAAGGCCCGGCCCTGGATGAATTCAGCGATGGTGAGCGCGAAGGACTGACGACATGACTGCCGAAACCATTCAAGTAGGTACCCCGGTCTCGGCGGTGGCCACGCCGGCCCTGGTGCTGGACCTGGACGCACTGGAGCGCAATATCCAGAAGATGGCGGACTTTGCGCGCAGCCATGGCATGCGGCTGCGGCCCCATGCCAAGACGCACAAGAGTGGCCACATCGCGGCGCTGCAGAGGGCCGCCGGCGCCGTTGGTGTCTGCGTGCAAAAGCTCAGCGAGGCCGAGGCGCTGGCCGCCGCCGGCGTGGACGACATCTATATCAGCAACGAGATCGTGGACCCGCGCAAGCTGACCCGCGTGGCGGCGCTGGCCCAGCGCGTGACCCTGGCCATCGCGGTGGACTCGCGGCTGGGCATAGACCGCCTGGCTGTTGCTATGCGCGAGGCCGGCGCACAGCTGGACGTGTTCGTCGAGATCGACGTCGGCCAGGGCCGCTGCGGAGTGGCGGCGACCGAGGCCGGGGCGCTGGCCCATCTTGTGGCATCCCATACCGGCCTGCGTTTTGCAGGCCTGCAGGCCTATCATGGCAAGGCCCAGCATCTGCGCAGTGTGGCCGAGCGCGAGGCCGCCATCCACCATGCGGTGACGGTGGCGCGCACGGCCCAGGCAGCGGTCACGGCCAGCGGTCTGAACTGTCCGTTGGTTACAGGCGCGGGCACCGGCAGCTTTGCGCTGGAAACGGCCAGCGGCCTCTACGGCGAGCTGCAGGCAGGCTCCTATGTGTTCATGGACCGCGACTATGCCGACAACGAGGCGCAGCGTGGCGTGCCGGTGTTCGAGCATGCGCTGTTCGTGAAGAGCCAGGTCATCAGCCGGGGCCTGTCCCATGCGGTTGTCGATGCCGGCCACAAGGCCCATGCGATCGACAGCGGCCTGCCCCGGGTCTGGGGGCGGGATTTGGAGTTCGCCAATGGCGGAGACGAGCATGGCATCCTGCGCCCGCGGGGTGACGCCCTGCCCGAACTGGGCGACACCGTCTGGCTGGTGCCCGGGCACTGCGACCCAACGGTGAATTTGCACGACCGCTATGTGGTCGTGCGCGGCGGGTTGGAGCAGGGGGTGGTGGCGCATCTCTGGCCTGTCCATGCTCGCGGCTGTCTCATCTGACTCCTCGCCATCAAGGGCTGACCCATGCAAGGTTCGCAAATCATCGTTCTGGCCACGCCGGTGTTCCTGGCCCTGATCCTGATCGAGTGGAGGGTCGGCGTGCGGCGCGGTCGCAATACCTATCGTGTGAACGACGCCGTCAACAGCATTGGCCTTGGCATGCTCAGTCAGGTGGCCGAGGTCTTTGCCACGGCGATGAAGCTGGGTATCTACACCCTGGCTTTCGAGCACCTGGCCATCTGGCAGCTGTCGGCCCAGTCGCTGTGGGTCTGGGGCCTGGGCTTGCTGCTCTACGACTTCTTCTATTACTGGCACCACCGCTTCGGCCATACCAGCGCGGTGTTCTGGGCCGCCCATGTGGTGCACCACCAGAGCGAGGACTACAACCTGTCCACCGCCCTGCGGCAAACCAGCAGCGGCTGGCTGCTCGGCTGGATCTTCTATCTGCCGATGGCCGTGCTGGGCTTTCCGCCGCTGGTGTTTGCCGTCGTCGCGCTGATTGACCTGCTCTATCAATACTGGGTCCACACTCAGCAGATCGGTAGGCTGGGCTGGTTCGACCGCTGGTTCTGCGCGCCGTCCAACCACCGCGTCCACCATGCGGTGAACGATGTCTATCTGGACCGCAACTATGGCGGTATCCTGATCATCTGGGACCGTATGTTTGGCAGCTTCCAGCCGGAGCTGGACGAGCAGCCCTGCGTCTACGGCACACGCAAGCCGCTGCGCAGCTGGAATCCGCTGTGGGCCAATCTGGAGGTCTATGCCGCCCTGGCCAAGGACAGCTGGCATGCCCGCAACTGGCTCGACAAGGTGCGAATCTGGTTCAAGCCACCGGGCTGGCGGCCGGCAGAGCTGGAGGCCCGGTTCCCCCGCGAATCCTTCGACTGCGCGCAGGTGCAGCGCTTCGATCCACCGATAAGCCCGCTTCGGCAGGGCCTTGTGCTGGCCCTGTTCGTCGTCGTGTTGACACTGACGGCGGTATTTCTGTGGACGGTGCATGGCCTGCCCCTGTTGCAGCAGATCGTGTTTGCGCTGGTGCTGGTCCTGGGCCTGTGGCTGCTGGGCCGGCTCTGTGGTGGGCGGGCTTCGGCGTCCGTAGTCTCGCGCCACGCTCCTGCGGGGCTTGGAAAGCAGGCTTGACCGGCGGTTGTTGTTTTTACGCTGCGTCAAGGGTACCGAGTAAACCCTGCAACTTCTATACTGCGTCCACTTTCCGAATACAAGATCAGGCTGCAAAAAGCCCGGCACACCCTCAACTCTCAAAGGCAAACGATGAAAAAGATCGCTCTTGTTGCTGCCATCGCAGCTATTTCCGCTCCCGCCTTCGCTCAAAGCTCGGTGACCCTGTACGGTCGCATCAACACCACCGTTGAGAGCCAGAAGATCGGCAACCAAGGCCGCAAGATTGTTGTCGCCAACAACGCTTCGCGTTTTGGCTTCAAGGGCGTTGAAGATCTGGGCGGCGGCCTGAAGGCTTCGTTCGTGCTGGAAAGCGGGTTTGACTCCAGCGACGGCAAGGCTGCTGCTTCCTTCTGGGGCCGTGAGTCGCACGTCGACCTGACCGGCAGCTTCGGCACCATCCGTCTGGGCAACTGGTTCCCCGGTTCGTACTACGCCACGTCCGACTATGTCGGCATGCACAACCACGAAACCGGTTCGTCGTCTGACGCGCTGTATGGCGGTCCTTTCCCCCAGGCGAATAAGGTGGGTTGGTTCTCGCCTAGCTTCGGTGGTTTCACTGCCGAAGTTGCAGTCCAGGCCGGTGAAGGCGCTGGCAAGCGCGCTTTCGACCTGTCGGCCAATTACGACCAGGGTTCTTTGCACCTGGGTGCTGGTTTCACCAAGCAAGGCGACGTGAAGCAGTACGCTGGCCGCGCACTGTACGAAATGGGCGCCTTCACGATCGGTGGCTACGTTCAGCGCGAAGATGTCAACGGTTCGTCGCGCACCATCTCGCGTCTGGCTGGCATGTACGCCCTGGGTGCTTCCGAGTTCCACGTGAACTTCGGCGCCACCGGCAAGAACGTGTCGACCAACAAGGCCAACCAGTTCACGCTGGGTTACAACTACAACCTGAGCAAGCGCACCAAGGTGTATGGCTACTACACGGCCATCGACACCAAGAACACGCTGAACAAGGCAGGCGACTTCACCTCGCTGGCTGCTGGCGTGCGCCACAACTTCTGATGCCGCGCGGACAAGTCCGCAAGGGCTTGTCCGGCTGCAGCAGGCCCTGGCGCGATACACGCGACAGGGCTGATCTTCGGATCACAGTTGAAAGAAGCGACCTTCGGGTCGCTTTTTTTATGTCTATTCGTCGAACAGATCCGCGGCGGACTTCGGTGGCGTCACCCCCAGGTGTCGGAAGGCCGCCAAGGTGGCAATGCGCCCGCGCGGCGTGCGTTGCAAGAAGCCCTGCTGAATCAGATAGGGCTCAATCACGTCCTCTATCGTGCCGGGTTCCTCACCGATTGCCGCGGCCACATTGTCCAGGCCGACAGGGCCCCCATCGAAGCGGTGGATGACGGCCTCCAGCAGCTTCCGGTCCATCACGTCGAAGCCGCGCGGATCGACGTCCAGCATGGCCAGCGCCAGGTCGGCGATGCGCTTGCCAATGCGACCATCACCCTTGACATCGGCATAGTCGCGCACGCGGCGCAGCAGGCGGTTGGCGATGCGCGGCGTGCCGCGCGAGCGGCGGGCGATCTCGAAGGCGCCCTCTTCATCGGTGGGCACGTTCAGCAACCCGGCCGATCGGGTGACGATGCGCGCCAGCTCCTCTGCCGAATAGAACTCCAGCCGCGCGACGATGCCGAAGCGGTCGCGCAGCGGATTGGTCAGCATGCCCGCGCGCGTTGTGGCGCCGACCAGGGTGAAGGGCTGCAGATCAAGCTTGATCGAGCGGGCGGCCGGGCCCTCGCCGATCATGATGTCGATCTGGTAGTCCTCCAGCGCCGGGTAGAGAATTTCCTCGACGACGGGGCTCAGCCGGTGGATCTCGTCAATGAAGAGCACATCGTTGCGCTCCAGATTGGTCAGGATGGCGGCCAGGTCCTTGGGCTTTTCCAGCACCGGGCCCGAGGTCTGGCGCAGATTGACGCCCAGCTCGTTGGCGATGATGTGGCTCAGCGTGGTCTTGCCCAGGCCGGGTGGGCCGAACAGCAGCACATGGTCCATCGCCTCTTCGCGCTTCTTGGCCGCGCCGATGAAGATCTCCAGCTGCTCGCGGGCCTTGGCCTGGCCGACGTATTCGCGCAGACCCTTGGGTCGCAGCGCGCGCTCTATTGCTTCTTCGTTGGGCGAGGTGGGGGCGGCGCTGACGACGCGCCGCACCGGCTCGAACTCATCGGTTTGAATGCTCATATGCGCATTATGTGCGCGAGCTGTTCAGGTATACAGGTTTTGAGCGCTCAGCGCGCCAAGGCTTTGAGGGCCTGCTTGATGCCTTCGCTGACGCCGATGTCGGCCGGCAGCGCCTTCAGCGCGCTCGCCGCTTCCTTGTCGCTATAGCCCAGCGCGACCAGGGCCTGCAGGATGTCGCCCTGCGCGTCATTGGCGATGCTCGCCGGCAGGGCCAGATCCGGCCCGAGCTTGCCCTTGAGCTCCAGCAGCAGGCGTTCGGCGGTCTTCTTGCCAATGCCCGGCACCTTGACCAGCCGGCCGGCCTCCTGGCGGGTGATGGCCTGGGCCAGCTCCTGCACGCTCAGGCCCGACAGGATGGACAGGGCCATGCGCGGGCCGACGCCGCTGATCTTGATCAGTTGGCGGAAAGTGGCACGCTCTTCTATCGTCAGAAAGCCGAACAGCAGATGAGCGTCTTCGCGCACCACCTGGTGGGTCAGTAGGGTGACGCGCTCGCCCAGGCCTCCGAGGTTGTAGAAGGTGCTCATTGGCACGTCGACCTCATAGCCGACGCCATTCACGTCCACAAGCACCAGCGGGGGCGATTTCTCCGCGATTACGCCAGTCAGTCGTCCGATCATCGACCGGATTATCCGCGACCGAACAAGCCCAGGCGTTGTGCTTCCAGGGCGGCCTCGGCGCGCGAGGACACATTGAGCTTGCGGTAGATCTGCTTCACATAGTCGGCGATGGTGTGGCGGGAGAGGCCCAACTGCACGCCGATTTCGGGCAGGGTATAGCCCTTGGCCACGCGCAGCAGCACCTCGGTCTCGCGATCGGTCAGCGAAACCTCGTGCACCAGCGTGTTCGAGGCCTGGGGACGGCGCTGCTGGCCGGTGAAATAGGCAATCACCTTGCGCGCGATCGAAGGCGACAGCGGCGGCTCACCCTGGCTCATCCGTTGCAGTTGCTCGACCAGCAGCTCACGCGACTGCTCCTTCAGCAGATAGCCGAAGGCACCGGCCTGCAGGGCGGGGAACAGGTGCTCGTCGTCGTCATGGATGGTGACGATCACCGACTGCACGTCGGGCTGGGCATCGCGCAGGGCGGCGACCACATCGACGCCGGAGCCGTCTGGCAGACCGAGGTCGAGCAGGGCGAGGCTGAACTTCTGTGCTGCCACCAGCTGCAGCGCGTCATGGATGCGCGCGCACTCGATGATCTCCGAGGCCGGGAACACTTGTTTGATCAGGGCCTTCAGCCAGGCGCGAATCTCGGGCAGATCTTCCAGCAGCAGAATATTGTTCATTGCTCTCGCCTTGTAGGGATACGGGGTTATCGACGTCGTGGCGGGTGAATCAAGCGATGGGGGCACACGCTCAGAGCGGAATCGTGAGACGGATCACGGTTCCCCAGCCCGGTCCCGACTCGACCAGGCACTGGCCATGCATCTGCTTAGCGCGCGACTTCATGCTGGCCATGCCGTGGCCGCGGTCCAGCCTGCCGTCCAGTTCCATCGAGATGCCATGGCCGTTGTCCTGGATCATGACCTGGAAGTCGGTGCCAAGCACCGCGCAACTGATGGTGCAGTGGGTCGCACCGCTGTGCTTGATGATGTTGCTGACCGACTCGCGGAAGATGCGGGTCGTCTGCACATAGGCCCGCGCCGGCAGGGTGTGCACGATGTCCTCGGGCGGCGACTTCCATTCGGCGACGATATTCGCCTGGCTGAGCCGCGACACCACCTCGGCCCGCCAGTCGCCCAGGGCATCGAGCAGCTGCACCGGCTTGCCGGTCAGGCCGCGAACCGACAGGCGCATCTCCTCCAGCGCTTCGCGCGCCAGAGTGGAGATGCGATCCGACTCGCTGGTGTGTACGATGGTCAGCAGCTTGGCGCCCAGGTCGTCATGCAGGTCGGCGGCGATGCGCTTGCGCTCGCGCTCGGTGACTTGTTCCACCTTGGTCTCGGCCAACTGGGCATAGTTGCGCTCGATCTCGGTCACGGTGTCGCGCAGGCGCTGTTCCATCACACTGCGGTCCAGCTCGGCCTGGTTGCGGCCGTGGGCCTGCAGGACGACCAGGCGCAGACCTATCATCAACATGCACAGCGGCATGGCCACCGCTGCCAGGCCCACCGGTCCGGCGACGAGCCGATGCTGTGTCAACACCTCCAGCACCAGCAGCAGCCCGGCCAGCCCCAGGATGCCGGCCATCAGCCAGAATTCCTTGCGCTGGTTGCGCCAGGCCAGCCACAGGTGAAAGGCCATTGCGGCCAGCACCTGTGCGGTCAGCACCAGATACCAGGCACCAGCAAGCGTATGGTGGTGCAGCGCTCCGGCCCACCAGAGACTCACCGGCACCAGCAGGCATTGCAGCGCCAGCGCCATGTTCAGGGCCCGGTGTTCCCAGCCGACCTGGCGCAGCAGGAACTGCACCACGCACAGCACCAGTGGCGGCACCAGGCTGGCCAGCAGCCACTCAAGCTGATCGCGAGGCAGCGGGACTTCGCCGACAAAGAAGCGCAGGCTCAGCAGGGCCGTGAGCAGGGCCATGCCGGCCAGATAGCCCAGATGACGTTCGCGATGGCTGATCAGCGCTCGCGCGCCGGCAAACAGGGCCAAGCTGAGCATGACCGCCGACAGCAGGGCCGGCAAACCCTGCCGCCATAGATTGGTACGGTGAGTCCGCTGCGTCAGTTCATCCAGCGGGCCCAGCTCCACTGCTGACAGGCCGCCACCGCGCTGCACCGCATTGACGCGCTGCAGGGCATAGCCGGCCAGATGCAGGTCCAGCACATTGCCCTGAGCCTTCAGCAGGCCGCTGGGCAGCTCCACCAGCTGGGCGGCATAGCAGTGGTCGCTGATCGGGTCCTGCATCGCGCCGATGCTCTTCAGCTTGATGCCGTTGAGTACCAGCTGGTAGTTGGAGCAGGCGCGGTTGATGTAGAGCCCGAGTGGCTGACCTGGGGCTTGCGGAGCTGCATCGAAGCCAAGGCGATACCAGACCGCGCCGCTGTAGCCAGGCCGGCTCTGCGCCCAGTCATCCGGCAGGGCCTGCGTACGCGCGGCAGCCCCGTCGGGGAACAGCGGGGCATCGCTGGCCACGGCCAGTGCCTGATTCAGGGTCAGGTATTGCTTGGACTGGGCCAGGGCCGGCGTCAGCCAGGCCAGCGCGGCGCTCAAGCACAGCAGCCGGGCCAGTAGTCGGATCAGTACGGGGACGGCGGACAGGCTTCTCATGGTCGATGATTGTGCAGGACGCGGCCCCCTTGCAGCCTCGGTGTCCACCCGGGCGACAATGCAGCTTCACACACAAGCGAAGCAAATCGTGATACTTCGACATGAATTCGTCCCCCTGGACAACGCCCGGCTGGCCCATTTATGCGGCATGCTGGACGAACACCTGCGCCAGATCGAGACCACGCTGGACGTCAGCATCTCGCGCCGCAACGAGTATTTCCGCGTCGAAGGCGCCAAGGCCTTTGCCGAGCGTGCGGTGACGCTGATCAAGAGTCTGTACGAGCGCGCCGCCAAGCCGATACCGCCGCAGGCCTTCCAACTGGCCCTGGTCGAGGCGGCCGGTGATCTGGCCCAGGCACGGCCCCGCAAGCGTGCCGCTGTGGCCGCGGCGCTGGGCGACGGCACGGCGGACGCCCATCCCGTTGACGGCGCCATCACCCTGCGCACGCGCCGCGCCGAGCTGGCCGGCCGCACGCCGAACCAGCATGACTATCTGCGCAAGATCCTTTCGCACGACATCACCTTCGGCCTAGGGCCGGCCGGCACCGGCAAGACCTTTCTTGCCGTGGCCTGCGCCGTTGACGCGCTGGAGCGCAATACGGTGCAGCGCATCATCCTGACGCGACCGGCGGTCGAGGCCGGTGAGCGGCTGGGTTTTCTGCCCGGCGATCTGGCGCAGAAAGTCGATCCCTATCTGCGCCCTCTGTATGACGCGCTCTACGATCTGATGGGCTTCGAGCGTGTTACCAAGGCCTTCGAGAAGGGCCTGCTGGAGATCGCCCCGCTGGCCTTCATGCGCGGGCGCACTTTGAACCATGCCTTTGTGATACTGGACGAGGCGCAGAACACCACGCCCGAGCAGATGAAGATGTTCCTGACGCGTATCGGTTTCGGCAGCAAATGCGTGGTCACCGGTGACACCAGCCAGATCGACCTGCCCAAGGGCATGGCCAGCGGTCTGGTCGACGCCGAGCGGGTGTTGAGCGATGTCGACGGCATTGCCATGACCCACTTCACCGCCGCCGACGTGGTGCGCCATCCGCTGGTGGCGCGCATCGTGCGCGCTTATGAGGCCCAGACCTCTAGGCGGGAGGGTGCCGTATGAGCAAGTCCGAGCTGAGCCTGTCTCTGCAGTTCGCCGATGCCAGCCACCGCGCGCTGCTGCCCCGGCACAAGGTCGTTCGCTGGATACGCACGGCGCTGGAGCTGCCGGGCGAGCTGACCGTGCGCATCGTCGGCGCCGAGGAGGGCCAGGCGCTGAACCGCGACTACCGGCAGAAGGACTACGCCACCAATGTGCTGACCTTCGACTACAGCCACGAACCGGTGGTGGTGGCCGATCTGGTGCTCTGCGCGCCGGTGGTGGCCCGGGAGGCGCAGGAGATGGGCATCAGCATTTCTGATCACTATGCCCATCTGCTGGTGCACGGCACGCTGCATGCCCAGGGCTACGACCACGAGGTCGACGACGAGGCCGCCTGCATGGAGGCCCGCGAGACCGAGCTGCTGCTGGCGATGGGCTTTGCCGACCCCTATGCGGGCGGCAAGACCCGATAGCGTTCAGCGCTGGCTGCTCAGATAGCGCTTGCGCCAGAAGAAGGCGCCCAGGCCCAGACCCAGGGTCAGCATCATCAAGGTCGCCACCCAGAAGCCGGTGGCGCTGTGTATCAGCGGCAGCGCGTCGAAGTTCATGCCGAAGATGCCGGTGATCAGGTTCAAGGGCATGAAGATGGCGGTCAGCACCGTCAAGGTGCGCATGATGGCGTTGGTGCGATGGCCCAGCGCCGAGAAGTGCATCTGCACCGCCGCCTCGGCCGAGGACTCCAGCCGCCGCACATGGCTGAGCACCCGCTCGACATGCTCCAGCACATCGCGCGAGCGCACGCGCAGCAGCTCGCGTTCGCGGCGCGCCTGGGCGTCGACCTCGGGCGGCCACTCGTCCAGTGCGTCTATCCACTCCTGGATGGCGCTGCGCTGGTCTTCGCAGGTGTCGTCGAGCAGGTGCAGGCTGTTGCGCGAGTCCAGCAGCAGCTGCCAGTTGTCGAAGTGGCTGTGCGGGTCCAGCAGTTCCTGCTGCAGCGTGCCCAGCTGACGGGTCAGCAGGCGGCGCAGCTCCAGATAGCTGTCCACCATATGGTTGACCATGCGCAGCATCAGGTCGGCGCTGCTGCTGGGCAGACGGCTGCTGCCGCGAAAGTCGGTGCCTTGGGTCAGCTTGGTGATCTTCTGTGCAAAGAACTCGCGCACCTGGCAATCGGCCGGGTGCACCGTCAGCAGCACGCGGTCGAACACGGCAAACCCGACCGGGCTGGTGTCTATGGCCTTCAGTGCCCGCTCGGCCGAGGCCATCGTGCCATGCTCGGCATCGACGAACAGCTCGGCGCTGCCCGGCGCCGCGGCCAGCCGGCGGAACACCAGCAGGTCATACCAGGAGGTGTAGTCGAAGTGCGAGGGCAACTGGTTGTTCAGCAGATCGGACACATGCAGGTCCACCAGCTGGCTGCTGGTCCATCGCTGCAGCGCGGCCTGGATGTTGGCGGCGTTGACCTCGAACTCGCGCCGGGCGCTGCCCACCCACAGAAAGCCCGTGGCCGGCAATTGCTCGGGCATGGCTTCCAGCTCTGTGAACTGGTCGCCGCTGAGGTGAAAGATGCGCATCAGCGGCCGGCCTTGATCAGGCGGGCCGCGTCGAGTGCGAAATAGCTCAGCACGCCATCGGCGCCGGCGCGCTTGAAGGCCAGCAGCGACTCCATCATCACCGCATCGTGGTCCAGCCAGCCATTGGCGGCGGCGGCCTTCAGCATCGCGTATTCGCCGCTGACCTGGTAGGCGAAGGTCGGCACGCGAAACTCGTCCTTGACGCGGCGCACGATGTCCAGATACGGCATGCCGGGCTTGACCATCACCATGTCGGCGCCCTCGGCCAGGTCCAGGGCCACCTCGCGCAGCGCCTCGTCGCTATTGCCCGGGTCCACGTAATAGGTGTTCTTGTCGGCCTTGCCCAGCGCGCTCTTGGAGCCAACCGCATCGCGGAAGGGGCCGTAGAAGGCGCTCGCGTACTTGACGCTATAGGCCATGATTCGGGTGTGAATGTGGCCGGCCGCTTCCAGCGCCGTGCGGATGGCGCCAATGCGACCGTCCATCATGTCGCTGGGGCCCACCATATCGGCGCCGGCCTCGGCCTGGGTCAAGGCTTGCCGCACCAGCAGCTCGACCGTGGCGTCGTTGATCAGATAGCCGGTCTCGTCCGGCAGGCCGTCCTGGCCATGGCTGGTGTAGGGGTCCAGGGCCACATCGGTCAGCAGGCCCAGCTCCGGGAACCGCGACTTCAGCGCCCGCACGGCGCGCGGGATCACCCCCTCCGGGTTGAAGGCCTCGGCGCCGTCGATGGTCTTCAGCTGGGGTTCGATGGCAGGGAAGAGGGCCATCACCGGAATGCCCAGACTCACCGCCTCTTCGGCGGTGCGCAGCAGGTGGTCCAGGCTCTGCCGGGCCACTCCGGGCATCGAGTCAATGGGGTGAAGCCGGTTCTCACCCTCGTGCACGAAGACCGGCAATATCAGATCCTTGACGCTCAGCCCATGCTCGCGCACCAGGTCACGGGTGAAGCGGTCACGACGCAGGCGGCGAGGGCGGTTGGTGGGGTAGGGGGTGGGCGTGCGCAAGGTCTGTTTCTCCGAGGAACGAGCGTGAAAATTTGGGACTGACCCCATGAACCAATGGTATCCGTAACTCCCCGTATACGGTGCGTGGTGCGATATCTGGTAAAATCTGCACTGAGCGATAGCCGTGAGGTGGTCGCTCCCTGCTTTTCCTCCCTGAGCAGGAGCCTTAGCGTGATGACAGCGATAAGGCTTTCCAGCCCCGACCCAAGGTCGGGGCTTTTTTTTGTGCCGCCACTTTGCGTTTGTCGAGATCCTCGCGTCAACGTTACAGCGTCCTTCTCGGCTTGGTATGCACGCCATAATGGCTGATGCTCTGGGTCAAAGCCTTTCACATCATCTTCGTCGCCAGCTGGTTCGCTGGTCTGTTCTATATGCCCCGGCTGTTCGTCAATCTGGCCATGGTGCCGGCCGACAGCCACGCCGAACGTGAGCGCCTGCTCCTGATGGCGCACAAGCTCTACAAGTTCATGACCCTGCTGATGGTGCCTGCGCTGGCCCTGGGCCTGGTGCTGTGGCTGTACTACGGCATCGGTCGCGGGCCCGGCAGCGGCTGGATGCATGCCAAGCTGCTGGTGGTGCTGCTGGCGGTTGGCTATCACCATATGTGCCGCTCAATCCTGCGCAAGTTCGAGCAGTTGGCCAATCGCCGCAGCCACCGTTGGTTCCGTGTGTTCAACGAGACCTCGGTGCTGATCTTCGCCGTTGCCGTGATCCTGGTCGTGGTCAAGCCCTTTTGATGCCTGACTGACCATGCGCCGCCGTCGCAGCCTGGCCTCCCTGCTGGCGCTTGCCTACGGCTTGCTGGCGATCTACGCCAGCCTATACCCCTTCAGCGGCTGGCGCTGGCCGCCGGGCGCCGGGCTGGTGGAGGTGCTGCGCCTGCCCTGGCCCCGTTACTGGCTGGCGTTCGATGTCTCGTCGAATCTGCTGGCCTATCTGCCGCTGGGCGGATTGCTGTTTGCCGCACTGGTGCGCAGCGGCTTCGGGCTGCGATGGGCCCTGCTGGCCGGATTGCTGCTACCCAGCCTGCTGTCGTTCCTGATCGAGACCCTGCAGCATTTCCTCCCGTCGCGTGTTCCGTCGCTGGCCGACTGGGCGCTGAACACGGCCGGTGCCGCGCTGGGCGTGCTGCTGGGCCTGCTGGTCCATGCCTTGGGCGGGATGGAGCGCTGGCAGACCCTGCGCGACCGCTGGTTCGTGCCGTCGAGCGCCGGCGCCCTGGCCCTGCTGCTGCTGTGGCCGGTGGGATTGCTGTTCCCTGCCCCTGTGCCGCTGGGCCTGGGCCAGGTGCTGCCCCGCTTGCGTGAGTGGTTGATACTGGCATTGGAAGATACGCCCTGGGAACTGGGCCATGCAGCAGCCTCGCTGGCCGAGCCTGGTCGCGCGCTGCCGCCGGGCCTGGAGGCCTTGACGATTGCCCTGGGACTGCTCGCGCCCTGCCTGCTCGCGTTGGCGGTGGCCATGCCGGGATGGCGCAAGTTCGGCCTGGTGCTTGGTGCCGCGACCCTGGGTGTGTGCGCTACCGCCTTCTCCACAGCGATGAGCTTCGGCCCCCAGCATGCGCTGGCCTGGATGACCGGCACGGCGCAATGGGGCCTGGCCTTTGGCGGACTGCTGGCGCTGCTGCTTTGCTGGGTTCCTGCGCGCGCGGTGGCGGCCCTGGGGCTGATAGTCATCACGGCGTTGATCGCCCTCGTCAGCGTTGCGCCCACCGACCCGTATTTCGCGCAGAGCCTGGCGTCCTGGGAGCAGGGGCGTTTCATCCGTTTTCATGGCGTGGCGCAGTGGGTGGGCTGGCTGTGGCCTTTCTTGACCCTGCTGTGGCTGCTGGGGCGTGTCAGCCGCCGAGATCCGGCTTGAGCCGCCAGATGCCTTTGGATACGGGGGCGCACAGCGCCCGTGCGCTGCGCGCCCGTGCGCGAAGCGCACTGCCTACAATCCAGCCATGAGTTATTACCAGCGCCACATCTTTTTCTGCCTCAACCAGCGCGACAGCGGCGAGAACGCCTGCGCCCAGCATGGTGCGCAGGAAGCGTTCAACCACTGCAAATCACGCATCAAGGCGGCCGGCCTGTCCGGCGTCGGCCAGGTGCGCGTCAACAAGGCCGGCTGCCTGGACCGCTGCGCCGGCGGACCTGTGGCGGTGGTCTATCCGGAAGAGACTTGGTACACCTTTGTGGACAACAGCGACATCGACGAGATCGTCGACAGGCACCTGATCGGCGGCGAGGTGGTCGAGCGCCTGGTCTTGCCACCGAATGTGGGCCGCTGAGCTTAGGCGCCGGTGAACTCGCAAACCAAAGCCCTGCTGATTGCCGGCCCGGCCGGCGAGCTCCAGTGCGCGATTGACCATCCTGCCGACGCACCGCGCGGCGTGGCCGTGATCTGCCACCCCAACCCTGTGCAGGGGGGCACCTTGGACAACAAGGTCGTGCAGACCGTCGCCCGCGCCTTTGTGCAACTGGGTTATCGCGCGGTGCGCTTCAATTTCCGTGGCATCGGCCAATCGCAGGGCGTGTGGGACGAGGGCCGGGGCGAGATTGACGACGCGCTGGCGGTGATCGCCGCGCTGCGCGAGCCCGGCCTGCCCTTGCTGCTGGCCGGCTTCTCGTTCGGCGGCTATGTGGCCTCGCAGGCGGCGCAGCGCTTGCCCGAGGACCAGCGTGCCGAGCGCCTGCTGCTGGTGGGCCCGGCAACCAGCCGTTTCGACACCGCTACCGTGCCGGCCGACACCGTGGTGATCCATGGCGAGGTCGATGATGTGGTGCCGTTGCAGGCGGTGCTGGACTGGGCGCGCCCACAGGTGCTGCCCATCACCGTCGTGCCCGGTGTGGGCCATTTCTTCCATGGGCAACTGCCGCTGCTTAAAAGTCTGGTGCTGCGCGCCTTTGCTGGCGGCTGATCGGACTGAACTCTTTTTCCTGCCAGGACTCTGGCTGACTCCTTTGTTGTTGATCCCCCGATGAAATCATTGATTCCCTTTGTGCTGGCCGTGGCCAGCTCCGTCGCTGTTGCCCAGGCCCCCCAGCCGCCCGAAGTCGCGGCACGCCAGTACCTGCTGCTGGACATGACCTCCAACCAGGTGCTGGCCGAGCGCGATGCCGACACCCCCACCGACCCGGCCTCGCTGACCAAGCTGATGACGGCCTATATCGTCTTTCAGGCACTGCGCGAGAAAAAGCTGACCCTGGACGGCACCCTGGCCGTGTCGCAGCGCGCCTGGGACGCGCGCAAGGGCGGAGCCTCGGTGATGTTCATCGACACGACGATGCGGCCCAAGGTCGATGAACTGTTGCGCGGCATGATCGTGCAGTCGGGCAATGACGCCTCGGTGGCCTTGGCCGAGGGCGTTGGCGGCACGGTCGAGCAGTTCGTCGCGATGATGAACCGTCAGGCCCAGGCCTGGGGCCTGAAGAACACCGCGTTCAAGAACGTCGAGGGCATGAGCGAGCCGGGCCACAAGACCTCGGCGCGTGATCTGTCGGTGGTGGCTGCCCACATCATCCGTGACTTCCCCGAGTACTACCCCTATTACTCGGTCAAGGACTTCACCTACAACAAGATCCGCCAGGACAACCGCAATATGCTGCTGCGCCGTGACCCCACGGTCGATGGCATGAAGACCGGCTACACCGACGCCGCCGGCTATTGCCTGGTGGCCAGCGCGCAGCGCGACTTCCCCAATGGCAAGCGGCGCCTCCTGAGCATCGTGCTGGGCACCGACTCGCGTGAGGCCCGTGCCAGCGAGAGCCAGAAGCTTTTGAACTGGGGCTATCAGGCCTTTGACGCGGTGCGCCTGTTCGAGGCGGGGCAGAGCGTCAGCACCGGCCAGGTCTGGAAGGGCGTCGTCAACCAGGCCAAGCTGGGTGCCGAAGGCGCCGTGTTCGTGGCCGTGCCCAAGGGCGAGGGCGGCAAGCTGCAGACCAAGATCGAACGCACCGACCCGCTGGTCGCGCCGCTGAACAAGGGTCAGCGCGTCGGCACGCTGAAGGTCACGACCAGTGCCGGCGCGCCGGTGGCCGATGTGCCCCTGGTGGTGCTGGAGCCGGTGCCGGTGGCGGGCATCTTCGGCCGGGCCTGGGACTCGATCCGGCTCTGGATCAAGTGATGGTGGCGCTGGCAGGCGTAAGCTAGGCGACTCGACGAGGAGAAGCTGATGATGAACGCGCTGCCCGATATTGCCTGCTACCTGAACGGGGCCTTCACGCCCCTGGCCGAGGCACGTATCTCGCCGATGGACCGCGGCTTCATCTTTGGAGATGGCGCCTACGAGATGATTCCCGTCTATGGCGGGCGCATGTTCCGCTTCGACGAGCACATCGCCCGGCTCGAGCGCAGCCTGGCCAAGCTGCGCATACCGAACCCGATGTCGCGGGAGCAATGGCTGGCCCTGGGCCGCGAGCTGGTGTCGCGCCTGGCGAACGGGGACCAATGGTGGTACATCCAGGTCACCCGTGGCGTGGCGCCGCGCGATCATGTGATGCCCAAGGACCTGAAGCCCACCGTGTTCTCGTACAGCAATGCACAGCGCGCGGTGCCGGCCGAGCAGCGCCACCACGGCGTGGCCTGTGTCAGCGCTCGCGACTTCCGCTGGGAGCGCGGCGATATCAAGAGCACCTCGCTGCTGGGCAATGTGCTGGCGCGCCAGATCTCGGCCGACCAGGGCGCGGTGGAGACCATCATGCTGCGCGAGGGCTTCCTGACCGAGGCCTCGGCGTCCAACGTCTGGATCGTCAAGGAGGGCGCGCTGCTGGGTGTGCCCAAGAGCGAGCAGGTGCTGGAGGGCATACGTGTCGAGTTGCTGCGCGAGCTGTGCGAGGAGGTCGGCGTGGCCTACAACCTGCGCCCGATCTCCGAGGCCGAGCTGTTCGCCGCCGACGAGGTCATCCTCAGCTCGGCCACCAAGGAGGTGCTGGCCGTCACCACGCTGGACGGCGAGGGTGTCGGCCATGGTGCGCTGCGCGGCAAGCCCGGGCCGGTCTATGCCAAGCTCTATGAGGCCTATCAAGGGGCCAAGCGGCTGCAGTCGATTTGAAATACCGGGGGTGAGCCCCATCTATCCGGCATGAATACAAGCATGGACATTCCTCCCGAGCAATCGCTGATCGAGTACCCGTCGCGCTTCCCCATCAAGGTGATGGGCGCGAACGTGGAAAGCTTTGCCCAGGTCATCGCCGACTTGGCCCTGATGTTCGACCCCGAGTTCGACGCCGCCACCATCGAGCGCCGTCCCAGCTCGGGCGGCAAGTACATGGGGCTGACGGTGACCATCACGGCCACCAGTCGCGAGCAGCTGGACGAGTTCTACCGGACCCTGTCCACCCACCCAATGGTGAAGATCGTCTTGTGATCGTGCTTCAGGTTGGCGCTCACGTCGGCGTTTCGGCCAACCTGGCATCCAGCTCCTTCAGCTTGGCAGGCGCGGCCTCGTCGCCATTGCGGGCGGCCGCGTCGTACCAGTAGCGAGCCAGGCGCAGGTCTCTGCCGACGCCGCGCCCATGCTCGTACATGGAGGCCAGGATGTACTGCGCCCCCACATCGCCGCCCTTGGCCGCCTCGCGGTACCAGCGGGCGGCCTTGCCCATGTCCTTGGCCACACCCCGGCCGAGAAAGTGGGCGGTGGCCAGGGCCAGTTGGGCATCCACATTGCCGGCCGTCGCGGCCAGGGTGAACCAGCGCACGGCCAGCACCTGGTCGGGTTTGCCGAGCAGCCCCTGCTCATAGAGCTGACCCAGGCTCAGCTGCGCCACCACCAGATTCTTGCGTGCCGCGCGCTGCAGCAGACGCAGGGCCTCATTGACATCGGGCTTGGGCGTCTCGGCGCGCAAATGCATCATCGCCAGGTTGTAGTCCGCCAGCGGTTCGCCCTGCCTGGACAGGCGCTCGAAGCCCTCCAGCGCCGTGGCCAGATCGCCGGTGGCATAGGCGGCGATGGCCCGGTCGATCGGCGGTGAATCGTTGGCCTGGGCCGGGCTCATGGCCACCAGGAGGGCGAGCCAGAGGCCGCGTTGGAAGTGGGTCGATCGCATGGGGTGTCCTGCTCGGCCCGGCAACATCGCCGGGGCACCAAGCTACCGTACTACAGATCTCCTTGCCCCGCATCACGACCAGGTGATGTCGGGCGCGATTAGCATATTGAGATGCTGATCAAACCCCTGGGCCCGGCAGACTACGTGGCCACCTTCGATGCGATGCGCGCCTTCACCGACGCCCGCACGCCCGACACCGAAGACGAGCTGTGGTTGGCCGAGCACTCGCCGGTCTACACCCAGGGCCTTGCCGGCAAGGCCGACCATGTGTTGAACCCGGCTGGCATCCCCATCGTGCAAAGCAACCGCGGCGGCCAGGTGACCTACCATGGGCCTGGTCAGGTGGTGGCCTATCCGCTGGTGGACCTGTCGCGGCTGGGCATCTATGTGCGCGAGTACGTCTACCGGCTCGAAACGGCGGTGATACAGACGCTCGATGGTTACGGCCTCACCGGCCATCGGGTTGCCGGCGCGCCGGGCATTTACGTGAAACTCGACGACCCCGGCGGCCATGCGGCGCTGACCGGCCCGGCCGATCCGCGCGACCCGTTCCGCGGCCTGGGCAAGATCGCCGCTTTAGGCATCAAGGTCAGCCGGCACTGTGCCTATCACGGCGTGGCGCTGAATGTGGCGATGGATCTGCAACCCTTTTCCAACATCAACCCTTGCGGCTATGCAGGGCTGGCCACGGTGGACCTCGCTACACTCGGGGTTTCCACGGACTGGGCCACGGCGGCCCAGCGCTTCGGTGAGCGGCTGTCCGCCCAGCTGAGGCCCTAACTGCCAGAGTCGGCCCATGACAAGCGAAAACATCACCTTCGAGTCCCAGTCCGCTGCGGACTATGACGCCACGGCCAAGCAGAAGTCGCAGGCCAAGACGGCGCGCATCCCGATCAAGATCGTGCCGGCCGAGACCTTGAAGAAACCGGACTGGATTCGCGTCAAGGCCGGTTCGCCGAGCACCCGCTTCTACGAGATCAAGAAGATCCTGCGCGAGCACAAGCTGCACACCGTCTGCGAAGAGGCCTCCTGCCCGAATATCGGCGAGTGCTTCGGCGGCGGCACGGCCACCTTCATGATCATGGGCGACAAGTGCACACGACGCTGCCCGTTTTGCGACGTCGGCCATGGCCGGCCCGATCCGCTTGACGTCAACGAGCCCGAGAACCTGGCCAAGACGATTGCCGCGCTGAAGCTGAAGTACGTCGTCATCACCAGCGTTGATCGCGACGATCTGCGCGACGGCGGCGCCGGCCACTTCGCCGAATGCATACGCAAGGTCCGCGAGCTGAGCCCCAGCACCCAGATCGAGGTGCTGGTGCCCGACTTCCGCGGCCGCATGGACCGCGCGCTGGACATCCTGAAGGCCGCCCCGCCCGATGTGATGAACCACAACCTGGAAACCGCGCCGCGCCTGTACAAGGAAGCGCGCCCGGGCTCGGACTACCAGTTCAGCCTGGACCTGCTGAAGCGCTTCAAGGAGGCCGTGCCCGGCGTGCCGACCAAGAGCGGCATCATGGTAGGCCTCGGCGAGACCGACGAAGAAATCCTGCAGGTGATGCGCGATATGCGCGCCCATGGCATCGACATGCTGACGATAGGCCAGTACCTGGCGCCCTCAGGCCACCACCTGCCGGTGCGCCGCTATGTGCACCCGGACGTGTTCAAGATGTTCGAGGAAGAGGCCTACAAAATGGGCTTCAGCCACGCCGCCGTCGGTGCGCTGGTGCGCTCCAGCTATCACGCCGACCGGCAGGCGCATGACACCTTGAAGGCCGGCGCCGAAGCCAAGTCCTGATCAGGTCTCGGCGAGCAGCTTTTCCACCAGGCCGTGCAGGGCGGCGAAGTCGGGCTCGCCTACATAGCGCTTGACGATCTCGCCGCGCTTGTTGATCAGCAGGGTGGTGGGCGTCAGCTGCACCTTGCCGAAGCTCTTGGCGATGCTGCCGGTGTTGTCTATGGCCACGCCAAAGGGCAGCTTGCGGCTTTCGGCGAAGTTGGCCACAAAGGCCGGCGGGTCGTAGCTCATGGCCACGGCCACGGTATCGAAGCCCCGGCTCTTGAACTTCTCGTGCGTGGCGACGATCTGCGGCATCTCGCGCACGCAGGTGGTGCAGCTTGTGGCCCAGAAGTTGACCAGCATCACCTTGCCCTGCCATTGCTGGCTGCTGAGCTTGCTGCCATCGAGCAGCACGTACTCAACCGCAGGCGCAGTCTCGCGGCTGTTGACGCTCTGGTACGCCAATGTGGCGCCCACCGCCAGAACGGCGGCAAGCAGGGCGGGAGCGGTGTAGCGGGGAAGTTTCATCGGGCGTGACCTGTGAGCGAGCCGCAGTGTACGCCGGCGGCCCGGGCCCGGTAGAGCCTGGGGATTTGCCGGAGTTCCCGGCAGATCACGCTTACATGCTCTTGGACAGCTCGAACAGCAGTATGGACGGCAGTGAGTCGTCCAGCGCGCGGATGTCCACATGGGCCAGACCGTCGACGCTGGCGGTGGACAGCTGGGTGCCGCGCCCGTCCTTATGGATCTCGATGAAGCTGAAGTCCGCAATCTCGTTGCGCAACTCATCGAACAGCGCCTGGTACGAGGCGCCGCGCAGCGCGGACTCGAACACGATGCCGTGCGGCAGGCCATCCTGGCAGAAGGAGATGGCCTCATCCATCGAACCGACCTGGTCGATGATCAGGCCCATATGACGCACCGCGTCCTGCACCTGCATGCGCAACTCGCGCTTGGAGGCCACGATCAGCAGATGGCTGCCGGCCAGCGGCTTGGAGTTGGCCGAGGGCTCGAAGTCGTCCTGATCGACCTCGATCTTGTCGTCCAGATTCTCCAGCTCCGAGGTGATGGTGCTGGGGAACTCCAGCGAGAAGGTGGTGATGCCGCTGTCGTCCTCGCGCTGCGGCGTCAGGCCCATGGTCAGCGCGGTCTGCTCGACCAGGCGCCAGGTCAGCGAGTTCAGGCCGGCGCTGGCGGCATCGAGCTGGCGCTCGTCCAGCACGTCCATCGCGCGGTGGGCAAAACGGCAGCTCAGGCGGGCGCGTACCGGCCAGGGGGTGAATTCGACCCGCATCTCGATCGGCGAGTGGGTGCTGGCCAGCGCCCAGTCCATTAGGGCATTGAGCAGGGCGAACAGTAGCGAGCCGTCGACCATCACCTCGGCGGGTTTGAGCACCTGGCGGATCTGGATGCCGCGGGCCTGAGCCTCGCGGGCACGGTGGGTGAGCACGCTGCGCAGCATCTGGGTCAGGTGCAGGCGCTCGCGCGACAGCTGCAGCCGCCCCGAGGCCAGCCGTGCCAGCTGCTGACCCACCATGCCCGCCTCGCGCGCATTGGCCACGCTCTCGCGCAGCGCCCGCAGGCTTTGGCGGTCGATCTGGCCGGTGACGATCAGGTTCTGGATGCGCTCGAGCGCCGAACTCAGCGGGCCGGCGATCTCGGCGCCGAGCTGCTGCACGATGTCTGCCCAATCGGCACGCTCCGCCCCCGGTGCGGGCGCCAGTGCGGCGGCCGGCAGGGCGTTGAAGGGGCCAGGCTTTGGTTCAGACATAGATGCTTATTCTCCCTCGTCCCTGTTCTTGCTTGGCGCCCCGATAGCCCGAGGTCTGATCCGTTGCGTGATATGCAGACATTGCATGGAGCGACAACGGGTTGCCATGGTGCTGGCCGGGCCTGCATACCGTCCATCCCCCGAGTTGGGGGTTTTTCGCAACAGCGGGTCGGCCCCCCGCAGATGGGCGTGCAGGATGGCCGGGAATCGGGTCGCTCAGGGACGCAGTGCCTGCCGGGCCTGCTTGAGTCTTTCGTCCAGGTAGCTGGCATAGAAGTCGGGCAGCAGCGCACCGATCAGGGGCTCGGCCAGGGCCTGGCCGCGAGGGCCCAGCAGCAGCACGGTGGGGGCGAAGCGAACGCCCAGCCGGCGCAGCACGGCATCCTGGCTGCGGCGCTGGCCGTCAAAGTCGATCAGCATCGACGGGTTGCGAATGTCCAGCTGGACGGCATACAGGCGCGCCTCAGCCGTGTCGGCACGCAGCCCGGGCAGCAGGTGCGAGCGGCGCAACTCCTCGCAGAAGCGGCAGCCGGGCAGACTGGCCAGCAGCAGCAGTGGTTGGCCCTGGACGGCGGCCTGCTCGGCCGCTGCGGGCAGTGATTCGGGCGTGGGCAGCCGGGTTTCTGCCGCCGTGGCAGGGCTTGCCAAGGACAGTGCAGTCGGGGCCGCCAGCCATTGCAGCAGCTCGCGTCGGCGCAGGCTCATCCCAGCACTCCTTGCTGCCGCAGCCCTTCGGCCTCGCCCTCGCTGATGCCGAACTCGGCCAGGATGGCTTGGGTGTGTTCGCCCAGCAGGGGCGGAGCCTGCCGGTAGCTGACCGGCGTGGCCGACAGCTTCATCGGGCTGGCGACCAGGCGCAGCTTGTCGGTCAAGGGGTGGGCCATGGGCACGACCATCTCGCGCGCCAGCACCTGAGGGTCGGCGAACACCTCCTGCAGATTGTTGATGGCGCCGCAGGGCACCTTGGCGGCTTCCAGCGCGGCCAGCCAGTCGGCGCGCCGCCGGGTCTTCATGATGGCCGCCAGCCGCGGCACCAGCTGTTCGCGGTTGCGCACTCGGTCGGCATTGCGGGCATAGCGCGGGTCGGCAACGAACTCTACGCACCCGGCGATCTCGCAGAACTTGGCGAACTGGCCGTCATTGCCCACCGCGAGTATCAGATGGCCGTCGGCGACCTCGAACACCTGGTAGGGCACGATGTTCTGGTGCGCATTGCCGACGCGCTTCGGAGCCACCCCTGTGCTGAGGTAGTTGGAGCCCAGATTGGCCAGCATCGCCACCTGGGTGTCGAGCAGGGCCATGTCTATGGCCTGGCCCTGGCCGGTGGCCTCGGCGTGGCGCAGCGCGGCCAGTATTGCCACCGTGGCATACAGGCCGGTGAACAGATCGGCCACCGCCACACCCACCTTCTGCGGCCCGCCGCCGGGCAGATCGTCGCGTTCCCCGGTCACGCTCATCAGGCCGCCCATGCCCTGCACCGCATAGTCGTAGCCGGCGCGGTCCTTGTAGGGGCCGGTCTGGCCGAAACCGGTGATCGAGCAGACCACCAGCTTGGGGTTCAAGGTCATCAGGCTTTGCGCATCGAGCCCGTAGCGGGCCAGGTCACCGACCTTGAAGTTCTCGACCAGCACATCGCTTTGCGCCGCCATCTTGCGTATCAAGTCCTGGCCCCCAGGGCTGGCGATATCGATGGTGATGGAACGCTTGTTGCGATTGGCGCCTAGATAGTAGGCGGCCTCGGCGGTGTCCTGGCCCTGGTCGTCCTTCATGAACGGAGGGCCCCAGCCGCGGGTGTCGTCGCCGGTGCCGGGGCGTTCGACCTTGATCACGTCGGCGCCCAGATCGGCCAAGGTCTGGGTGCTCCAGGGCCCGGCCAGCACGCGGGAGAGGTCGAGCACGCGCACGCCGGCGAGTGCCATGGAAGGAATAGCATTGCTTGTTCGCATGGCAGCAATTGTGCTGCAGTCGCCCCGGGCCAGGCACCGGATAATGGCCGGATGCCGCACCGCCACCCCCACTCCCTGATTTCGCTGCGTACCTGCGCGCTGGCCGGCCTGGTCGCCTTGGCGGCCTGCGCTCCCGGCCTGGACTGGCGCGAGGTGCGGCCCGAGGGGGCGAATCTGCTCCTGATGTTCCCCTGCAAGCCGGCCAGCGATGCGCGCAAGGTCGAGATGCAGGGACGGACCTTCGATATGCGCCTCTATGCCTGCAAGGCGTCGAACCAGAGCTTTGCGCTGTCCTACGTCGATGTCGGTGACCCGGCCCTGGTCGGCCCGGCACTGCAGCAGATGCGCGAGTCGCTGGCAGCGAAGCTGGCGGCCGGTGCGGCGTCCGCCGTGCCGGTGCAGGTCGGCGGCATGACGCCCAACCCGCAGGCGCTGCAGCAGACGCTGGCCGGCAAGCTGCCCGATGGCGCGAGCGCACAGGGCGCGGTGGCGGTGTTCGCCCGTGGCACGCAGGTGTACCAGGCCGTGGTGCTGGGCGCCAAGCGGGACTCCGCCGCCGAGGAAGGCTTTCTCAATGGCATGAAGTTCGCCTCATGACGGCGGCTGTCGAGCGCCAGGATCGGGCGATGGGCCTGCGGGCGGCCGCGCTGCTGTTCCTCAGCTTTGCCTTTGCCTATTTCTTCTCGGCCCTGCTACGGGCGGTGACGGCCACCTTGGCGCCGACCTTCAGCGCCGAGCTGGAGCTGCAATCGGCCGATCTGGGCCTGCTGGCAGGGGCCTTCTTTCTGGGCTTCTCCGCCATGCAGCTGCCGCTGGGCAGCGGGCTGGATCGCTTCGGCCCCAAGCGCGTGTTGCTGGTGCTGCTGAGCATGGCGGTGCTGGGTTGCGCGGCCTTTGCTCTGTCCACCAGCTTTGCCGGGCTGGTGGCGGCGCGGGCGCTGTGCGGCGTTGGCGTGTCGGCTTGTCTGATGGCTCCGATGACGGCGTTTCGCCGCCGCTTCGATGCCCGCGCCCAGATGCGTGCCACCTCCTGGATGCTGATGACCGGCTCGCTGGGCATGGTGGCCTCGACCCTGCCGGTGCAGTACCTGCTGCCGCTGGTCGGCTGGCGTGGCCTGTTCTGGGGGCTGTCAGCCCTGCTGCTGATTGCCATGCTGGGCATTGCGCTGATCGTGCCGCGCGACGCGCCCGTCCAGCCCCATGCCAGCGAGGAGGGCGGTCTGCGCGCCTATGCCGCCGTCTTCCGTCACCCCAGCTTTGTGCGCATGCTGCCGCTGGGTCTGGTGCAGTACGGGGCGATGGTGGCCGTGCAGGCGCTATGGGCCGGACCCTGGCTGACGCAGGTCTGCGGTTGGACCCAGGGCGAGGCGGCGCAGGGCCTGTTCTTCATCAATCTGGGCATGCTGGTGGCCTTTCTGAGCTGGGGCCTGGTGCTGCCACGCCTCTATGCCAATGGCTGGACGGCCCAGGCCTTGCTGAAGCGGGCGATGCCGATCAGCACCGGGGTGCTGCTGCTGACCCTTCTGCTGGGCGACCAGGCCAGCGCCTGGGCCTGGGGGCTGTTCTGCGTCAGCAGCACGGTGGTGTCGCTGTCGCAGCCGGCCGTTGGTCAGGCCTTCCCGGATCGGCTGGTGGGTCGCGCCCTGTCGGCCTTCAATCTGGTGATCTTCTCCGGCGTGTTCCTGGTGCAGTGGGGCATTGGCCTGGCGCTGGACCTGATGCGCGGCTGGGGCTGGACGGTGCTGGCCGCCTACCGCGGCGCCTTTGCGCTGCTGGCCCTGGCCAGCGTGCTGTCCTATCTGTGGTTTTGCTGGCGTGATGACGGACATGAAGCCTTGCAGGCACACGCGGCCGGTGCGACTGCCCATAATTGAGCCATGACCGGAATCCTGCTCATCGCCCACGCACCGCTGGCCTCGGCTCTCCAGGCTGTGGCGCGCCACACCTTTCCCGACTGCGCCCGCCAGTTAGAGGCGCTGGACGTGACACCGGACATGTCGGCCGAGGATGTGCTGGCGGCGGCCCGTCCGCTGCTGGCCCGCATCGCCCAACCCGAGGCGCTGATCTTGACCGACGTGGCCGGTGCCACACCCAGCAACGCGGCGTTGCGCCTGGCCGACGAGATCCATGTGCGGCAACTGGCTGGCGTCAATGTGCCGATGCTGTGGCGCTCGCTGTGTTACGCCAGCGAACCGCTGGATCAATTGATCCAGCGCGCCGTCGATGGCGGCAAGAAAGGCATAGTCCCTGTGTCGAATCCCGATATCGCGCCCGCTCCTTCACCCGCCCCATGATCAAGAACACCATCACCATCATCAACAAGCTGGGCTTGCATGCCCGCGCCTCGGCCAAGCTGACCAAGCTGGCGGGAGGCTTCAAGTCCGAGGTCTTCATGACCCGCAACGGCCGCCGCGTCAATGCCAAGAGCATCATGGGCGTGATGATGCTGGCCGCCGGCATGGGCACCCAGGTCGAAATAGAAACCGAAGGCGAGGACGAGCAGGCGGCGATGGACGCGCTGACGGCCCTGGTCAATGACAAGTTCGGCGAGGGGCAGTAGCCAGGCTGCTCACTTCTCTAGAAAGTGCTTGCGGTAGCGCGCGGGCAGGTCGGCGATGCGCATCATCATCGGCAGGTCGGCGGTGTTGAAGTCCGGATCCCAGGCCGGGCGGCCCAGGATGCGGGCGCCGCAGCGCAGATAGCCCTTGATCAAGGGTGGGGCCTCGACGGCCAGGTCGGTGCGAAGCTCATCGACAGGCAGCGGCAGGCGCGGGCGCACCTGCCACTCGATCGCCGCCAGATGCGTCTTTTGCAACTGGTGCCAAAGGCTGGCCGCGAAGTGGCCACCATCGCACATGCTGACGCTGGCGCAGCCGATCATCGTGTCCAGCTCGTTGCGCAGCATGAATTCCGCCAGCGCGCCCCACAGGGCCATGATGGCGCCGCCCGAGCGATAGTCCGGGTGCACGCAGGAGCGGCCCAGCTCGACCATGCGCGAGCGCAGGCTGCGCAGCCGGGTCAGGTCGAACTCGGTCTCGCTGTACAGGCCGCCGGCCCGTATCGCCGCCGCCGGCGTCAGCACCCGGTAGGTACCTATCACCGGGCCGGGCTGTTCGTCATCGACGACGGCGCGCACCAGCAGGTGTTCGCAGTAGGGATCGAACACATCGATGTCATGGCCGGCCGGTGCGCCTCGGGGTGTGCTCAGCCGGGCCCCCATCTCGTTCACGAACACGTCATAGCGCAGGCGCTGGGCCTGGCGCACATCGTCTTCGGTGCGGGCCCAAGCCACGTCGAGACGGGTGGGGGCAGACGAGTTCAGCGGGGACCGGCGCGCTCCCGTGGGGCGCAGGTCGGTGTAGGGCAAGGTGGGCAGGGGACGATCACGCATGTGACGGCTTTCTGTTGGCTCTTTGAAGTTCAGCCATGCTCGGTCGGTGGGGTGACGCAGCTGTGACGCCTGTATGACGTTGCCGTGACGTCCGGCGTTTGGCGCCTGACTAAGTAGTTGCATGCCCTTCGCCGGGCATGCACGCTGCTACAGTGGGCTCATGAGCTTTCAGGTCTTCGGTATTCCCGTGTCCAGGGGCGTTGCCATAGGCAGGGCCGTGCTGGTGGCGTCTGGCCGCGTCGATGTGGCGCACTACTTCATTGAGGTCAGCGGTGTGGAGGCCGAGGTCGACCGCCTGCTGCATGCGCGGGACGTCGTTGCCCATGAGCTGGAGACATTGCAGCGAGAGCTGCCAGAGGATGCGCCTCAGGAACTGTGGGCCCTGCTCGACGTGCACCTGATGCTGCTGCGCGACGAGACGCTGACCGGCGCCACCAAGCACTGGATCATCGAACGCCACTACAACGCCGAATGGGCGCTGTCGGCTCAGCTGGAAGTGCTGGCCCGCCAATTCGATGAGATGGAAGATGAATACCTGCGCGAGCGCAAGGCCGACCTGGAGCAGGTCGTCGAGCGGGTGCTGCGGGCGCTGAGCCGCGACCCCGCCGCGGCCACATCCTCCCACGTGGCGGCCGATGTGTCGGCCCGCGACTTTGGCGGCGAGGATCCGCTGCTGCTGGTCGCCGCCGACATTGCCCCGGCCGACATGATGCAGTTCAAGCGCAGCGTGTTCCACGGCTTCATCACCGACATCGGCGGCAAGACCTCGCACACCGCCATCGTCGCGCGCAGCATGGACATCCCGGCCGTGGTCGGCGCGCGGGAGGCCAGCCGGCTGATACGCCAGGACGATTGGGTCATCATCGACGGTGATGTCGGCGCGGTGATCGTCAACCCGTCGCCCATCGTGCTGGAGGAATACCGCTTCCGCCAGCGCCAGAGTGAGCTGGAGCGCGCCCGTCTGGCCCGGCTGCGCCACACGCCGGCCGTGACGCTCGACAGCGAGCGCGTCGAGCTGCTGGCCAATATCGAGTTGCCGGCCGATGCACCGGCGGCCCTGGTGGCCGGTGCTACCGGCGTCGGCTTGTTCCGCAGCGAGTTCCTGTTCATGAACCGCGACGGCGAACTGCCCGGCGAGGACGAGCAGTTCGAGGCCTACCGCGCGGCGGTCGAGGCGATGAAAGGCATGCCGGTGACGATACGCACGGTCGATGTGGGGGCCGACAAGCCGCTGGACCGTATGTCAACCAGCGAACTGCGCCACGAACATGTACTCAATCCGGCGCTGGGCCTGCGCGCCATCCGCTGGTGCCTGGCCGAGCCCAGCATGTTCCGCCAGCAGCTGCGCGCCATCTACCGCGCCAGCGCCTATGGCAAGGTGCGCCTGCTGGTGCCCATGGTCGCCCATCTCAGCGAGTTGCGCATGATTCACGAGGCGCTGACCCGCGTGCGCCAGCAGCTCACCGACTCAGGTCATGCCTTCTCCCATGTGGAGATCGGCGTGATGATCGAGGTGCCCGCCGCCGCGATGATGCTGCCCTTGATGCTCAAGCATGTGGACTTCATCTCGATAGGCACCAACGACCTGATTCAGTACACCCTGGCCATCGACCGGGCCGACGAAGCCGTCGCCCATCTCTATGACGCCTGGCATCCGGCGGTGCTGCAACTGATTGCCCAGTCGATTGCCCAGGCACATGCCGCGGGCAAGGGCGTCAGCGTCTGCGGCGAAATGGCCGGCGATGTGGCCTTCACCGACCTGCTGCTGGCCATGGGTCTGCGCAGCTTCTCTATGCACCCTTCGCAGATACCGGCCGTCAAGCAGCGCCTGCTGCGTGCCGACGCGTCCCGCCTGGCCAGCCAACTGCCCGAGGTGCTCGCCAGCGAGGATCCGCAGCAGACGGCGCAGGCCCTGTTCTCCTCGGCGCGCAGCCCGACGGCACCTTCTCTATACAAGCACTGATTGGCAGGGTCGCTGGCCGCCGGCCTCGGCGCAGGCTGGACCTGGTGCGGCTACAGCCCGTACCGAACAGACCTCTGTGAGATTTTTTCTCCAGAGTCTTGCGGGCCCCCAAAAACTCGTGCTACAGTCGTGGGCTTCGCTGCTGAGAAACACAAGTGACCCAGCAGCCGGATTTGAGGATGGTTTGAAAAAGCGATCAACGAAAACGGCAGCGAAGAAAAAGAAGAAAACAGTTGACGCAGGATTAAAAAAACTGCCATAATCGTGGTCTTCGCTGATGACGCAAAACGAAATCAGCAACGCAGCAAGTAGCAAATATCAAGCGGCTTAGGCCGCAAGGCAAATGTGAAGCGCGATGTTCTTTAAAAATTAACAGCCGATAAGCGTGGGCGTTTGAAGATGGGTGCTTGGGATCCTGGGTAAAACTGGGGTTCCGAAGTCTCCTGGACTTTAAACGCTCATGGAAGTGAAGTTCACTTCAATTCTTTGAGCAAAAATTCAAGATCGAACTGTAGAGTTTGATCCTGGCTCAGATTGAACGCTGGCGGCATGCCTTACACATGCAAGTCGAACGGCAGCACGGGAGCAATCCTGGTGGCGAGTGGCGAACGGGTGAGTAATGTATCGGAACGTGCCCAGTTGTGGGGGATAACTACTTGAAAGAGTGGCTAATACCGCATACGACCTGAGGGTGAAAGCGGGGGATCGCAAGACCTCGCGCAATTGGAGCGGCCGATATCAGATTAGCTAGTTGGCGGGGTAAAAGCCCACCAAGGCGACGATCTGTAGCTGGTCTGAGAGGACGACCAGCCACACTGGGACTGAGACACGGCCCAGACTCCTACGGGAGGCAGCAGTGGGGAATTTTGGACAATGGACGCAAGTCTGATCCAGCCATGCCGCGTGCGGGAAGAAGGCCTTCGGGTTGTAAACCGCTTTTGTCAGGGAAGAAACGGCCTGGGATAATACCTTGGGCTAATGACGGTACCTGAAGAATAAGCACCGGCTAACTACGTGCCAGCAGCCGCGGTAATACGTAGGGTGCAAGCGTTAATCGGAATTACTGGGCGTAAAGCGTGCGCAGGCGGTTATGCAAGACAGATGT